>Ga0182736_1000142_pt1 | contig 139452 bp, 135 predicted proteins | sample eDN5th30CKraftBY_FD_128882 | JGI IMG/M metagenome (GOLD analysis project Ga0182736, IMG submission 128882) | Enriched backyard soil microbial communities from Emeryville, California, USA - eDNA 5th pass 30_C Kraft BY (version 2) (version 2) | ecosystem: Environmental > Terrestrial > Soil >... | reverse complement strand
CGGGAAGCCTCCCTCGAGATTAGATTTCATCGAGCCGTGGAAGACCACCACGTTGATAGGCCGGGTGTGGAAGCGCAGTAATGCGTGGAGCTAACCGGTCCTAATTGCTCTTTTCGCGCTTGTTAGGGTCCCGCCATCATCGACAGTCCTGGGAACAGGAATGACGATGTGGGATAGATAAGCTCGTCGCCCGATATTGGTCTTTCGATCCTTCCATGGATCGAACAAGGTGCATCGATTAAAACCCTGTTTGCTCGCATGAGCGCCTGCTTCATTGCTTGGTGACCATAGCGTCCGTGACCCACCCGATCCCATCTCGAACTCGGCCGTGAAACCGGACTGCGCCGATGGTACTGTGGCTCAAGCCCCGGAAGAGTAGGTCGTCGCCAGGCATTGCAGCCGGCGCTCGTGAAAGCGGACAGAGGGAACCCATTCACATATGTCTCTCAGGACAGCGGCATGGCGGGCCTCGTCCGGTGCCGTAATTGGCGCGGGATGGAGCAGCCCGGTAGCTCGTCAGGCTCATAACCTGAAGGTCGTTGGTTCAAATCCAACTCCCGCAACCAAATAAATCAAGGGGTTAGCTGAAAGGCTAGCCCCTTGTTTTTTGCATTTGGCACAATTTTGGCACAGTAAGACAAAAATTGGCACAGTTACCGACAGCAAATCTCAACAGCCAGCGATCGAGCCGAGGTGGTTGAAAATTTTGCAAACTCACCCCATAATTTTCGTGATGACGCGGGGTGGAGCAGTCCGGTAGCTCGACAGGCTCATAACCTGTAGGTCGCAGGTTCAAATCCTGCCCCCGCAACCATCTTTACTTGCGATGACCCCGCCCCCAAGGCGGGGTTTTTGCTTTGCACCGAAAGCGTAAGGATTCCAGCCAGATCGCCGCGAACGTCGATCTCCACCTTGCCATCGACCGGCGTCAGCACGATGTCCTCGACCAGCGTCCTGATGATATCGGCCGCTTCCGTGCGCTTTTCCTCGTCCTCGGCCTGCAAGGCATCGTAGAGACCCTGGACGCGTGAGCGGTAGAGCTGTGCCATTGAGGGATGCAGCAGAGGCGGAGGGTCATCGGCCGTCGCCAGGAACGCGAGGAGCTCTGCCTTTCGCGCCTTCAGCTGGTCGCCGCGCTCTTTCACTGCGTCGACCGACAGGGCGTCCTTGAGGTAGAGGTCCATCAACTTCTTTTCCTCGCGATCGATCTTCTCGACCTCCGCTTGGGCTGCGTTGATACTGGCGCGGCTGTCCATACGCAGGTGATTGACCTCCTGCGTGAAGACCTCGCAGAACCTGGCGAAAAGTGCGGGGTCGACGAGCCGGGTGCGCAGGGCGTTCAGGACACGGGATTCCAGCTCATCACGACGGATGTTGACGCGATTGTCGCAGGTGCCCTTGTTTCGCGCCGTAGAGCAGCCGATCAACGTTGCGGAGATCGCCGAATAGCCGCCACCGCAGCAGGCGCATTTTGTGAGTCCTGAGAAGAGAAACTTCGGACGCCGGCGCCGATGGACTGTTGCCAACTCGGCGTTGCCGTTCTCATCCCGTGCGAGCCGGTTTCTGGCCTGGCGCGCCTTCACGGCTTCCCAGAGCTCGTCGTCCAGAATACGCAGTTCCGGTACGTCCTGGATCACCCACTCTTCCTCGGGGTTCGGTCGTGCCTGGCGTTTGCCCGTGTCAGGATCTTTCACGAAGCGCTGACGGTTCCAGACGATTTTGCCGACATACATCTCATTGTTGAGGATACCGTTCCCGCGCTTTGGGTTGCCGTTGATCGTGCTGAAACCCCAATCGCCACCGGATGGGGCGGGGATGCCATCCTTGTTGAGCGCGAAGGCGATCGTCTTGGCCGACTTGCCCGCGGCATAGTCGCGGAAGATGCGGCGGACGACCTCGGCTTGAGCCTCGTTGATGGTTCGGTCGCCTCTGATCGGTTCGCCGTTGCCGTCGAGCTTCTTGACGACGTCATAGCCGTAGGCGTTTCCACCGCCCGACTTGCCAGCTTCAACGCGACCGCGCTGGCCTCTCCGCGTCTTGTCGGCCAGGTCCTTGAGGAACAGTGCGTTCATCGTGCCCTTCAGGCCGACATGCAAGTGGGAGACCTCGCCTTCGGACAGAGTGAAGATCTTTACGTCCGAATAGGACATCCGCTTGAAGAGGCCGGCAATGTCTTCCTGATCGCGCGAGAGACGGTCCATTGCCTCGGCAAGGACGAGATCGAAGCGGCCGCGTGTGGCATCGGAGATCAGTGCCTGCACGCCCGGACGTAGCAGCGAAGCGCCTGAGATCGCATGATCGGAATATTCTTCGACGATGATCCAGCCCTGCTTCTCGGCATGGAGTCGGCACATGCGGAACTGGTCGGCGATGGATGCGTCGCGCTGGTTGTCGGAGGAATAACGGGCGTAGATCGCGACTTTCAAATCAGGTCTCCCGTCATCAGGAGCCGTTCGAGCCCTGCTTCTTGACTTCTTGCTCGTAGAACTCGCGAGCCGCCTGTCGCGCGAGAAACTCGACCAACCGGACGAGGCGAGGGTCGGGATCGCCGCGCGGCGTGAAGCTCAGCTCCGGCGCCTCGACGAGCAAAGCCTCGAGTAGCTCTTCGCGGCCACTCGGCACAGTCGTTGATCTCGGTTGGCTTGCTTTCCGGCTCATACTCGCCAGAATTTACGCCTGATCGACAATAAACAACTGAAATCACGGTGGAATATTCGGCGGTGTCGGGCAGGTCCATTCGCATGTCTACGGGCTGCCGCGCATCATAGCGGGCGCTGGCATAGTGAAATAACCTAGCTTCAAACCACGATTTCGACGCGTTGTTCATACGAGTTGCCGCCCTGAAACTCCTCTTGGTCGCGCGATCTTCCGATCACGAGCGAAAGGCCTGATGGTGCTGACTATAGTGTATTGCTATTTGCGCTACAAGGCATTATCTTCGGGTTCAAAGGAGGTGACTCATGGCCACCACAGCTGACCGTAAGGAATATCCCATCTCGATGCGGCTGCCGGAGTCGGATGTCGCGATGATTGACCGGGCCGCCACGTTGCGAGGCCGATCACGCACGGATTTCGTGCGTGACGCCGCCGTTCGCGCCGCCGAGGAGGTCGTGATGGAAAACCGGCTAATCCGCATGAGTCCCGAAGGCTTTGCCGATTTCATGGACGTCCTGTCCCGCCCGGCGGCTCCGGTTCCCGAGATGGTCGATCTAGCCAAGCGGCCCGCGCCGTGGGAGCCTGGCTACGTCGCCAAGCGGTGAGTCGTGGTTTTATCGGCTCCTGAACCCCTCACCGCTGCGCATGATGTCTCCGAATTCTCCTGCGGTAAGCCCACGCTCGATCATTGGCTAAAGACGCGGGCGCTTTCCAACCAGGAGAAGGGCTTTACTGCTGTCATGGTCGTCCATGATGACGGTCGTGTCGTCGGATACTACGGCTTGGCGCCAACGGCAGTCGTTCCTTCGGTATTGCCTCGTTCCGTTCGGACAGGCCAGCCACCAGATCCCGTTCCCTGTCTTCTTCTCGGCCAATTGGCCACCGACACCGCTTGGGCTGGTCGCGGGATCGGCACAGGGTTGCTGAAGCACGCACTGCAGCGCTGCGTCCAGGCAGCTGCACTCGTGGGAGGGCGCGCGCTGATGGTCAATGCCGTTGACGCGGACGCGGCACAGTTCTGGCACCGGCACGGCTTCTTGGCATCCCGAGACGATCCACTGGTTCTGTTCTGCCCGATTTCTGCGATTGCTGCTTCGTTGACTGAAAATAATCGAAAAGAAACTTAGCGACGCGGAAGCTCGCGACCTTTCACCAGCACTTCCTGGCCAGTTTCCAGACGGTATGCCTCCGGGAAGAAGTGAGTCAGCCAGTCCTTTATCACACGCCATGCCTGATCGGGGTCGAACTCTTCGGCCACCTCTCCGAAACTATCGGCTAGAAAGTCATGGGCCCTGGCGTCGGTCAGCCCCGTCGCAGCGAGTTTGTCGATTTCGACAAGGATCGGCATTTGGCGGAGAATTCCCGCGATATAGGCCGTGAACAAATCCTCCGTCAGTCCTTGGGGCGGGGCAAGTGCAGCTAGATCGGCTCGCGCAGCTTCATAAGCGCTACTCACCATCGTGTCGGCGCCGCGTCCGCGATAGACTGTCCACAAGCGCTCCGGCGCGGGGCAGCGAGGAAACCAACGGCCGTTATCGGCCTCTTCCTCGCCCTCGCCGACATCCGGCACGTTTTGTATCGGATGTGCACGTTTCAGCTCGTCGGCTCTTGTCCGGATTTGGTCCCGCAACTCTTCCGTGGCCGGAATCGCGGATCGGAGCAGCATCGATTCCCAATCCAACAACCCCGGAAATTCCTGAGGAAGTGACACCAGAAGCTCGACGTTGGAGGGTGCATGCCAACCTAGCCCACGAGCCGTCAGATTGGCTGATCCCACTAAAGCTCGGACGCCGTCAGCATAGTATTTTGCGTGCAGGTGGGGGTGGACGAGCAACCTGCCGCCAGGCATGTCCGCCAACGCATCGAAGATTTCGAGATCACAAGCACCGGCAGCAATGTCCTCTGGCAGCCAGCGAGTAACGCAGATGCACTCCGTCACGCTCGCCGAGACCTGCGAAAGCGCACGCCTGATCGAAGGTAGTTTGATGTAAGGAGCCGCGATGACGATCCGGCTAGTTGCGCCGCGAATGAGTTCGAGCATCGCCTCCCCAGGCGCAACAACACTCATCCTATTCGTCTTCCCCCTCGGTCAGGAAGAACCGCGCCATCTTGCCCCACTCCTGACGCATCTCGAACAGACGGTTTTGTTGCCGGACCTCCTCCAATTCATATCGCGCCCAGGCCGCAAACAGCAGCTCAAGAGTGTCGGCAGCCTTATGGATTCGATCCATAAGCTCGGCGTCGGTTTCGTCACCGATATCGGGCTCAAGAGACTCCATAATCTGCTCATAAAAGGGGTGATTCGTGTTGAAGACGACGGCGGTCAGCCCGCCTTGCTTATGCTCGACATTGAAAAATGCGTAGCTTTCCATCGCCTTCGTAAGAAACACCACTTTGCGTTTGCGTGTCATGATCGCGTTAGCGATCTCTTCGGCGACATTCTCTGTGTAGTGCTTATCCTCCTTCAGATCCTGCTCAAGGCTATCTCGATCCGCCTCAGTAAATTCCTCGCTGTCCGCCTCAGTTGAATGGCCCTGTTCCGCCCGTTCACGAAATTTGGATGTAGCTAAATCTTCTACAGTCGGCTTGTCGTGTCGATCGGTCTTCGTGCGTCGGCCCTCCGTCTGCTTCTTGAGCCGCTTTCTCACTTCCTGGATCTGCTGGCGAATATGATCGACGATGGGAAGCAGGAGGGATCGCGGGTCACCCTCGCTTTTGATCCGCTCCCGGAATTCCGACAATGACTCCCCGGCGTTCGCCTCGGCGCGCCAATCAAATTGCGCCATTTGCGAGAACACGGTCGCATTCTGCTTGTTGTTTGTAACGCCGAACACTTCATCAAGGGTGGACGGGAATTCGACCTCGACACCCCACCACCGCTCGACCGGATCGTAGCTATTTGTCCAAGCTGAATCGAGATCGAGCTCGCGTCCTTCACGCAAGATCGACAGACCGACATTTTTTGCAGCGTGCTTGCCGTAAGGTTTCGCGCCGCGATCGCTCCTGTCGTCCGGAACCGTCTCTTCTCGCGCCCAGCTCATGCGCACGACAACATCGTGCGTCGCCCCGTCATAGGCGATAGAAAATACCTCGTCCTCGTCACCCCAGGACTGGAACATTGGCGAGGTGTCGAACGGTGCGGGCGTAGAAGAGTTCTGCATTAGGTAGAGCGGATCGTTGACTCGCACGAAGGCATCGTAGCTCGGCTCGTCCTCTCCATCGGTTAGGGCAACCAAGCGTATGGAAAGACGGCCGTCATCAATGAATTTACGATACATCCGGCCAACCAGCGCTTCGGTATTCCGCAGGGTTGCGAGAGCGCCGCGCCAGCTCAGCCGATATTCATCGAATTTCGACCAAAGCACCAAGGTGCCGCTCGTTCCAATTTCTTGGGAGCGGTCTCGCCACTCCGTGGGCAAAGGCCTGGCCTCAGGCTCAGGTACTGCAAAGAGTTGACGGCCTTCGATTTCGTCGACGTCGAGATAGGAGTACATCGCGTTGTCGGGACCGCTTTGCCAGGTCCACACTTCGACTCGCCGACATTGCGAAATCGATGAATTAGGCAATCCCATGCCGAAGCGGCCGATACCTTTGCGGTCTGTCAAATGCGTGCCATTGCCGAATTGCAGGGCAAGCCGAAGGGTCTCAGGGGGCATGCCGTCGCCATTGTCCAAAATTGCAATCGCCTGGCTACGACGTCGCGCACGTTCATTCAGTTGCTCATAGTCTTCGAGGCAAATGAGTTCGACATTGCTGGCATTGGCTTGGACGGAATTATCGATCAACTCCGCCAACGCATAAGCAGTATTTTTGTAGCCACTGTCCCGCATCGCCTTCACGGCGAGCTCGGGCGGAATAATTTCTCCGGCCAGAGCTGGCTGACCTTCCGCCAGGCGCTCTCGCTCGGCGGCAATGTCCGCAAGGGCGAGCGGGGCACCACTGTCGTCTATGCCGATCGCTTCGTGCCGGAGGACGAGAAGCGCCGTGCGCGCGAGACCGGCGAGGACGCCCAATCGCGCCATCGTCCGCGCCGCCAGTCAGGCCAGCAAGGCTGCCGACTGGCTCTTGGCCTTCGCCTCGGACGATGCCGATCAAACAAACCAGGTTGCACCTGTTTGCGACAGGAGGGTGCGCGATGCTGCGCCGGACGCATGGGGACGACGTGTCATCCTCAACAAGAAGTTTGGTGTCAAAGGCAACGAACTCGATAATCTTGAGCTTTCCGAATTGACCTTCCTCTTGGAGTCAGGTTCGGATCGTATTGGCGCGCTCGATTTCCAGCTTTCGCCTAGCGAATATGTGCCGCGCTCGCCGACAAACGCCACACTCGAAGAGCTGATGGAATCCGCCCAGCGGGTCGAGAAGGGTATCCCTCTCTCTCCCGAACTTGACCAGGCATTGCACCACGGCAGCTCGATTGGCGGTGCGCGGCCGAAAGCACTAATCGAGGATGGCGCCATCAAGCATGTCGCAAAGTTTTCGTCGTCGTCCGATGTCTACAGCGTGGTGAAAGAGGCGCCCCGAATCTCGGTCATTAGCGGTCGGCTAGACGTCGCCCATAGCGGACATTCATTCATGATCGAATGGCGTGTTAGTCGGGTCGTCTGCTCTCGTTAGTCGGGTCGTCTGCTCTCGGACGTGCAGGCCGGCAAAGTCGACGTCATTGTCGTCTACAAAGTCGACCGACTGACCCGCAGCCTCGCCGATTTCGCGAAGATCGTCGAGATTCTCGACAAACATGCCGCCAGCTTCGTCAGCGTCACCCATCGCATCCGACGACCGCCGAATTCGCGCTTAGAGAATCAGCCGCGTGGAGCACCCAAAAACGTCTCTGCATAGCGTCTCTGGGCCATTTTCTAAGCTGTTGAAATCGCACGCAAGCCGCGGAACCGTCGGGATAAAAAGCCCACGAGCCATTTATCTAAATAGTTGTTTTTAAAGGATAAAAGACTGCGTGGTGGGCGATGACGGGCTCGAACCGCCGACATCTTCGGTGTAAACGAAGCGCTCTACCAACTGAGCTAATCGCCCTCCGGCGCGGCGTCTGCCGCGCGATCCGGGGCACGCCATATCCGGGCCACGCCGCAGCGGTCAAGCGGCGGCGCTGCGCATTGCCCCGCCTATGTCGGAATCCTGTGCGGGAAGCCTTGGCGCGCGGTCTTGGCACGGGGCCGGTTTCCGCAGTTGCCCCGCTCTTTCTTCAACGGGTCGGGGGCAGAAGGCCGCCATTGCGCTGCACGGCCCGCACCCAGGCGAGCGCTGCCTCGGCGGCATGGTCGGTCAATTCGATGAAGACGCGGCGTCCGTCGGCCGGGTCGGCGATCCGGGCGAAAACCGCACGATCGGTGAGTTGCCGGATCCAGCGCAGCGCGGTGGTCGGAGGGACGGCGGCCGCAATGCAGAGGCTGGAGACGGAGACGTGCTGGCCTGCCAGGCGAGCCGCCAGCAGATCGAGGATCATGTCCCATGCAGGATCGGCGAAGAGATCGGCCGGCAGGAACTGGTCGCGCATGCGCCGCGCGCGGATGAACTGGCGAATCTCGGTGGGGCTGGGTTGATCGCGATCCGCGGACCCGGCGGCCTGCTGGCGCGCGCGCGGCTGGAAGTGGTCGGCAGGGTCGAGGTCGGTCCTCTGTTGCTCGCGATAGCCGCCGCGCTTGTCCAGCACGCTGCGCTGCAGGGGGAGCGCTGGCTCGCCCAGGGTCATGCGCTCGATGGTCAGTGCGAGGCGGCGCACCTCATCGCTCAATTGCTCGAGCCGTGCCAGGTCGCTGTCCCGTGCGGTGTGCCCCGGCGCTTCCGGCCCGGTCATCTGCCTCGTGCCACGCGGCTGGTGCGCTCTTCGCGCCGGAATAGTTCAACATTGCCCCTCGACCCTTATGCGTACCATCTTTGTTCCTATTATGCGCAATTTTTGCGCCATAATGAACCCCTTTTGTTCCGATCTGGTGGAAGGCTGGCAATCCGCCGGTTGGTCGCCGGGAATTATCTCCATAATGGAGGTGATGGATTCATCCGGCGACCGCGCGCCCCTCGGCCGGCTGGACCCCGCGGCCCGTTGACACGCTGCCTTGAAGCGCTATGGCCCGTGGGATCGAAGAGCCGCCCCGGCGGTCCCGTCTTGCCGGACCCATGATCGAGCGATCGGGCCGGAAGAGGGTGGCCGCGCCGGCCCTTGCCGTGATCGCTGGCCCTTCCCCGCCGAGCGACCCGACCTGACAGTGAGGAGATTGAGCAGATGACCGCGATCGGACAGGACACGCTTGGCACGCGGGAGACGCTGCAAGTCGGGGGCAAGAGCTACGGCTATTATTCGCTGGCCAAGGCGGCCGCCAAGCTGGGCGACGTCTCGCGCCTGCCCTTCTCGATGAAGGTGCTGCTGGAGAATATGCTGCGCTTCGAGGATGGCGTCACCGTCACCGTCGATGATGTGAAGGCGATCATCGACTGGCAGAAGAACCCCGCCGCCTCCAACAATGAGATCCAGTATCGCCCCGCGCGCGTGCTGATGCAGGATTTCACCGGTGTGCCCTGCGTGGTCGATCTGGCCGCGATGCGCGATGCGATGAACGCGCTGGGGGCGGACGCCGCCAAGATCAATCCGCAGGTGCCGGTCCATCTCGTCATCGACCACTCGGTGATGGTTGACGAGTTCGGCACGCCCAAGGCGTTCGGCGACAATGTCGCGCTGGAATATCAGCGCAATGCCGAGCGCTATGAGTTCCTCAAATGGGGCAGCAAGGCGCTCGACAATTTCAAGGTGGTGCCCCCCGGCACCGGCATCTGCCACCAGGTGAATCTGGAGCATATCGCGCAGGCGGTCTGGACCAGCACGGCCACGGACGGCGTCACCATCGCCTATCCGGACACCTGCGTCGGCACGGACAGCCACACCACCATGGTCAACGGCCTGGGCGTGCTCGGCTGGGGCGTGGGCGGCATCGAGGCGGAGGCGGCCATGCTCGGCCAGCCGGTCTCCATGCTGATTCCCGAGGTCGTCGGCTTCAAGCTGACCGGCAGCCTGCCGGAAGGGATCACCGCCACCGATCTGGTGCTCACCTGCACCCAGATGCTGCGCGCCAAGGGCGTGGTTGGCCGCTTCGTCGAGTATTTCGGCCCCGGCCTTGCCTCGCTCAGCCTGGCCGACCGCGCGACCATCGCCAACATGGCGCCGGAATATGGCGCGACCTGCGGCTTCTTCGGCATTGACGACAAGACGCTCGACTATATGCGCCTCACCGGCCGCGACGAGGATCAGATCGCGCTGGTCGAGGCCTATGCCAAGGCGCAGGGCATGTGGGCCGATCCCAACGCGGCGGACCCGATCTTCACCGACGTGATCCAGCTGGACATGAGCACCGTCCAGCCGTCGCTCGCCGGGCCGCGCCGCCCGCAGGACAAGATCGTGCTCTCGCAGGTTGATGAGTTGTTCAATGCCGATCTGGAGAAGGTCTACAAGAAGGCGGCGACGCGCGTGCCGGTCGAGGGCGCGTCCCACGACATTGGCGATGGCGACGTGGTGATCGCCGCGATCACAAGCTGCACCAACACCTCCAATCCCAGCGTGCTGGTCGCCGCCGGCCTCGTCGCCAAGAAGGCGGTGGAAAAGGGCCTCAAGCCGCGCCCATGGGTCAAGACCAGCCTGGCGCCCGGCTCGCAGGTCGTCACCGACTATCTCAAGAAGGCGGGGCTGACCCAGTATCTCGACGCGATCGGCTTCAATCTCGTCGGCTATGGCTGCACGACCTGCATCGGCAACAGCGGTCCGCTCGCCGAGCCGATCAGCAAGGCGATCAACGGCAATGATATCGTCGCGGCGGCCGTCCTTTCGGGCAACCGCAACTTCGAGGGGCGCATCTCGCCGGACGTGCGCGCCAATTTCCTGGCCTCGCCGCCGCTGGTCGTCGCCTATGCGCTGAAGGGCACGGTGACGACGGATTTCGTCAGCACGCCGATCGGCCAGGGCGCGGATGGCAGCGACGTCTATCTCAAGGATATCTGGCCGACCAATGACGAGGTGCGTTCGGTCATGGATGGCGCGATCAGCCGCGAGATGTTCCAGAGCCGCTATGCCGGCGTGTTCACCGGCGACGAGCGCTGGCAGGCGATCGACGTGACCGGATCGGCCACCTATAGCTGGCGCGCGGGCAGCACCTATGTCGCCAACCCGCCCTATTTCGAGGGCATGACGATGACCCCGGCCCCGGTCGAGGATATTGTCGGCGCGAAGGCGCTGGCCGTGTTCGGCGACTCGATCACCACAGATCACATTTCGCCCGCCGGCTCGATCAAGGCCTCCAGCCCCGCCGGCATCTGGCTGCAGGAGCGGCAGGTCGCCCCGGCCGATTTCAACAGCTACGGCTCGCGGCGCGGCAATCATGAGGTGATGATGCGCGGCACCTTCGCCAATATCCGCATTAAGAACCAGATGCTTGATGGCGTCGAGGGCGGCATGACGCGCTATCAGGGCGAGGTCATGCCCATTTATGATGCCGCGATGAAATATGCCGCGGAGGGCACGCCGCTCGTCGTCATCGCCGGCAAGGAATATGGCACCGGCTCCTCCCGCGACTGGGCGGCCAAGGGCACCAACCTGCTCGGCGTGCGCGCGGTGATCGCCGAGAGCTTCGAGCGCATCCACCGCTCCAACCTGGTCGGCATGGGCGTGCTGCCGTTGCAGTTCGCGGAAGGGACCAATCGCGAGACGCTCGGCCTCACCGGCGACGAGACGTTCACGATCCACAATGTCGGCGCCCTCAAGCCGCGCCAGTTGGTGACGGTGGAAGCCACCCGCGCGGACGGCTCCAGCTTCACCTTCGAGGCGCTCAACCGCATCGATACCGCCAACGAGCTGGATTATTTCCTCAACGGCGGCATCCTGCATTATGTGCTGAGGAAGTTGGCCGCCTGAGGGCTGGCTCGCGCGCAGATGGGGGCGGTGCGGCCGCCCTCCTGCACGCAGGGACATGAGAAGGGGGGCTTCGGCGCAGGCTGGAGCCTCCCTTGTCATTTAGCGGACAATGCCTGTCCATGGCGTTCAGGGGCTACGGTTTGATACCACACTCCAGCGCCTGCTCCTGCGCAGGCCGGAGCCTATGGTCCAGCCGCACGTCTTCGCCGTGCTGGCTTCCACCAGTGCATGAACACGGCATGATAGGCTTACCGGAGGATATGGCCGTCCCCTGAGAGACGTTCCGCGCACCCAAGGTTCAGCCCCCCGTCGCCTCCACATCCCCGGCAGCGGCAACCCGCTGTGAGCGCTTACCTCTCCGGCTTCCGGAAGCGCAGCGTCATGCGATCGCTCTCTCCCACGGCGAGATATTTGTCGCGATCGACCTCGCCATTGCTGAGCGTGGGCGGCAGCATCCACACGCCTTTCTCCCAATCGGCGCTATCCTTGGGATTGGCATTGATCTCTGCGCTATCCTCAAAGACGAAGCCGGCCGCTTCCGCCAGCCGCCGGACGGTTGAAGCCTTGAGATAGCCGCTGGTTTTCTCCAACGCGCCGTCCCGGTCTTCGGGCAGGCGGTGATCGACAATGCCAAGCGTGCCGCCCGGCTTGAGCAGATCGTAGAAGGTCTTGAAGCTGGCGGCTTCATTGCCGCGCATCACCATATTGTGAATGTTGCGGAAGGTGAGCAGCGTATCGATGCTGCCGGGTGCGATGCCGGTTTCCGGCCAGGGGACGAGCTTCACCTTGTCGTAGACCGCAGGTGCGCCATCCAGCTTGGCCTTGAGCGCATCGAAACCGCGCCCGGCGGGCTGGGCGGCATAGAAGGTGCCTTTGTCCCTCAGCAGCGGCGCCAGTATTTCCGTGTACCAGCCGCCGGCGGGCATATATTCAAGGACGGCATGGTTGGGCTTGATGCCGAAGAAGCTCAACGTCTCGGCGGGATGGCGGTATTTGTCACGGGCGATACTGGCGGCCGTGCGGTTCGGCGCCGCGATGGCCGCGGCGATCTCCGCGCTGACCGGGATCGAGGCTGTTTCAGCCTGGGCTGAGGACATGACGGTCGCTCCCGCCGCCAGACATAGGGCGGCGAAAAGCAGGCGGGGGCGCACGGGGGACATGGCGGCTCTCTCCTGGCGGGGCGTTGCACATGAGAACATGTCGCAACACTGCCTCGAGCGCAAGTGAGTGGATAAGCCTGCGTTGGCGGATGGCCGTTTGCATAAGCTGGATGGAAAGCGCTGGTCGCGCATGGGTTATTGCGCGCATCCGCCGACACGGCCCCCGGAATAGTGTCACACCAGAGAGTCGCCTGGAAGATGTTGGACCATGTGCGAGACTCGCCCAAGCGGATTGCTCGCTGTTGTGTTCCGGCGAAGGCCGGAGCCAAAGCGCATCCGCTGGACTCCTGCCTTCGCAGGAGCACTGCGCTCTCTCATATGGACGGGTGCCGCCGCGCCCGCTGAATAAAAATATGCCGGCGGACGCACCCGCCCCCCGGCATATTTTCAAGCTCTTTTCAGCTCCGCAGGCGCCATCCGGCGACGCGGATCACAGCCTAGAAGACGCGGTCGAACGCGCTTTCCAGCCGGGCGAGGCTGGCCGGCACGTCGGTCAGCTTGTCCAGCCCGAACAGGCCGAGGCGGAAGCTGTGATAATCGGGGCCTTCATCAACCATCAGCGGCACGCCCGAGGCGATCTGAAGGCCGATCGCGCCGAACTTCTTGCCGCTCTTCACGTCGGCATCGTCGGTGAAGGAGACGACAACGCCCGGCGCGCCGAAGCCGTCGGCCGCGACGGAAGGGACGCCGCGGTCCGCGAGCATCTTGCGCACGGCATTGCCCTGCTCCCATTGCGCGTCGCGCAGTTTTTCGAAGCCGATGGCCTTCGTCTCCAGCATCGCGTCGCGGAAGGCGCGCAGCGCGTCGGTGGGCATGGTGGCGTGATAGGCGTGGCCGCCGTTCAGATAAGCCTCCATGATCGTCAGCCACTTGCCAAGGTCGATGGCGAAGCTGGTCGATTTGGTGGCGCGACAGCGCTCCAGCGCCGTTTCGCGCATCATCACCAGACCGGCGGAGGGCGCGGCCGACCAGCCCTTTTGCGGGGCCGAGATCAGCACGTCGACGCCGCTGGCGGCCATGTCGACCCACACGCAGCCCGAGGCGATGCAATCCAGCACGAACAGGCCGCCGACCTCATGCACGGCATCCGCGACGGCGCGGATATAGTCGTCCGGCAGGATCATGCCCGATGCCGTCTCGACATGCGGGGCGAACAGCACGGCCGGGCGCTCGGCCTTGATGCGGGCGACGACCTCGTCGACCGGGGCGGGCGCGAACGGGGCTTGCGGCCCATCGCCCTGCCGCCGCGCTTTCATCACGATCTCCTCGGCGGGAATCGCGCCGGCCTCGAAGATCTGCGTCCAGCGGTAGGAGAAGAAGCCGTTGCGGATGACCATGACCTTGGCGCCCGTGGCGAATTGCCGCGCGACCGCCTCCATGGCGTAGGTGCCGCCACCGGGGATCACCACCGCCCGCTCGGCATTGTAAACCTCGCACAGCGTTGCATGGATATCGCGCATGACACCCTGGAAGGCCTGGCTCATATGGTTGAGCGAGCGGTCGGTGAAGACGACCGAATATTCGAGCAGACCATCGGGATCGATATCGGAACGCAAGCCAGCCATATTGTTCTCCTTTGTTGCGGGTCTGATTTCACGAACCCGCCGGATAGTCAAATGCCCCCGGTTCTGAGCGCATCGTGGTCGAGCCGGGGCTGGCCGCCGGGATGGTTGAGGACGCTGGCCCGACGACTCCCCCGATATGGCGAGCGCTTCTCCCGGCGTGGCAGCCGGACAGTTTTTGCCCTCAGACCGGCGTGACATCCTGTCCGTTCAGTACGGCCTCGCAGCCCAATGCGCCGGCCTCGTCATGGTCGGACAAGGCGGCGATGGTGATCCAGCCCTGCTCGCGCAGCGCGGCGGCGCGGTCGCCATCGTGGCCGAGCGGCAGGAAGAGGCGCTTGCCCGTTTCCTCGCCGAAGCCGGCGTCGATCAGCGGATCGGGATAGAGCGAGAAGCCCATCGCCGGTTCGTTGCCGCCGTCGCTCTGCGCGACCGTGTAGCTGCCCCCGCGCCCGATCTCGCCGATGAAGCCCTCCGCGAAGATCGAGAAGCCGAACCAGCTCTGATATTCGAAGCCGTGCCGCTCGGTGGGGTCGAGCGTCAGGGTGATGTCCCAGCCGATCGGTTTGGCGATGGCACGCAGGCCGGCGATCCGCTCGGCCAGCGCACCGCCGGCGGGGCCGGCGTCGATCGCTTCGAGCCGGGTCATGGCCGGATGGAAGGGGCCGGTCGCTTCGATCAGCGCCTGATAAGGCGCAGCGCCCGCACCCATGGCGGCGATGGCGCCGGCATCCTTGGCGTCCAGCCGCGCCCGGAGTTCCTCGACCTGCGCCGGCGCGATCGGCATCGGTCCGGCGGCGAGGGCCGGCACCAGATCGGGCAGGGTGAAGTCGATGGTGATGCCCTGCACGCCCGCGCGTTGCAGGGCTTCGATGGCGACATTGACGATCTCGACGGCAGCGGCGACGCTGTCAGATCCGATGATCTCGGCGCCCACCTGCATGCGCTCGCGCTCCGGCCGGAGCTGGTCGGCGCGCAGCTTGAGCACGGGGCCGCCATAGCACAGGCGCAGTGGGCGTGAGGCGGAGGCGAGGCGGGTGGCGGCGATGCGGCCGACCTGGGCGGTCATGTCCGGGCGGATCGCCAGCGTGCGCTGGGAGGCGGGGTCGACCGCGCGGCACAGATCCTCGGCCTTGGCGGATTGCAGCCGGGCGACCAGCGTCTCCTCGAACTCGGCAAGCGCCGGCATGACGCGGCGGTAGCCGTGGCGGGCGACGGTATCGAGCACCTCACGCACCAGGCGCGTGGATGCTTCGGCCTGCGGCGGCAGCCGGTCGGCCAGGCCTTCGGGAAGAAGTCCGGGGGCAATCGTCTCGGTCATGCGCCGGGCTTTAGCGGATTCCACCGCGCTGGGGAGGGAAAATTTATGGCCGGCGATTCGCGGCATCGCACGGCATCGCTAGCGTAGGTCGATGGCCCCTCCTGCCATGCGGGCAGGAGGGGCCATTGCATCAGGAGAATTCGAGCGCGCGGACCATGCGCACGCCCGGCGCCTGCTCGATCTTCCGCATCAGCGCCTCCGGCACCCGCTCGTCCACGGAGAGCAGCAGCACCGCTTCGCCGCCGGCCTCGCGGCGGCCGAGGTGGAAGGTGCCGATGTTGATGCCGGCTTCGCCCAGCGCCATGCCGACCGCGCCGATGAAGCCGGGCTGGTCGGTATTGACGATGTAGAGCATGTGACCGTCGAGATCGGCCTCGATCTTGATGCCGAAGATTTCGACCAGGCGCGGATTGGCGTTGCCGAACAGCGTGCCCGCGATCGAGCGCGGACCCTGGCTGGTCTGCGCCGAGACGCGGATCAGCGTGTGATAATCGGCTTCGCGATCATGGCGCACCTCGCGCACGTCCAGCCCGCGCTCGCGGGCGAGGAACGGCGCGTTGACCATGTTCACCGTATCCGAATAGCGCTTCATCAGGCCGGCGAGCACGGCGCCCGTGATCGGCTTGATGTTCAGCTCGGCGGCGGCGCCTTCCACCTCGATCGCGATATCGGTGAGGTTGTCGTGCGCCAGCTGGCCGACCATGCTGCCCAGCTTCTCGGCCAGCGCCATATAGGGCTTGAGCTTGGGCGCTTCCTCCGCGGAGAGACTCGGCATGTTGAGCGCGTTGGTGACGCCGCCGGTCAGCAGATAGTCGCTGAGCTGCTCGGCCACCTGCAACGCAACATTCACCTGCGCCTCGCTGGTGGAGGCGCCCAGGTGCGGGGTCGAGATGAAATTCGGCACGCCGAACAGCGGATTGTCCTTGGCCGGCTCGACCGCGAACACGTCCAGCGCGGCGCCGGCGATATGGCCGCTCTCCAGCCCTTCCTTGAGCGCCGCCTCATCGACAAGGCCGCCGCGCGCGCAGTTGATGATCCGCACGCCCTTCTTGGTCTTGGCGAGATTCTCGGCCGAGAGGATGTTGCGGGTCTGCTCGGTCAGCGGCGTGTGCAGGGTGATGAAGTCGGCGCGGGCGAGCAGCGTATCGAGGTCCGCCTTCTCCACGCCCATTTCGATGGCGCGTTCCGCCGTGAGGAAGGGATCATAGGCGACCACCTTCATCTTGAGGCCGAGTGCGCGGCTGGCGACGATGGAGCCGATATTGCCCGCGCCGATCAGGCCGAGCGTCTTGCCCGTCACCTCGACACCCATGAAGCGGTTCTTCTCCCACTTGCTCGCCTGGGTGGAAGCGTCTGCCTCCGGGAGCTGGCGGGCGAGGGCGAACATCAGGGCGATGGCATGCTCGGCAGTGGTGATCGAGTTGCCGAACGGGGTGTTCATCACCACGATGCCCTTGGCGCTGGCATAGGGGATATCGACATTGTCGACGCCGATGCCGGCGCGGCCGATCACCTTGAGGTTGGTCGCCGCGTCGATGATCTCCTTCGTCACCTTGGTCGAGGAGCGGATGGCGAGGCCGTCATACTGGCCGATGATCGCCTTGAGTTCGTCCGGCGTCTTGCCGGTGATGACGTCCACGTCGACGCCGCGATCCCGGAAGATCTGGGCGGCCTGCGGGTCCATCTTGTCGGAAATAAGCACCTTGGGCATGGATTGAAGTCCTTTGAATATGAGCAGGAGCGTCCCGCGCGGATGGCGGGCCGGGGCAGGATCATGCGATGATGAAGCCCCGGCCGCCCGCTATGCGGGGTGCCGGAAGGGGTCAGGCGGTTGCGAGCGCGGCCTTCGTCTCGGCATAGGCCCAGTCGAGCCAGGGGCCGAGCGCGGCGATGTCGGCTGCATCCACCGTGGCGCCGCACCAGATGCGCAGACCCGGAGGGGCATCGCGATAGCCGGCGACGTCGTAAGCGGCGTCCTCGGCCTCCAGCAGCGCCGCCATCTTCTTGATGAAGGCGGCGTCGGCACCCTCCACCGTCAGGCAGACGCTGGTGATCGACCGGCTGGCGGCATCAGGCGCGAGGTGGCCGAGCCACGGACGGGCGGAGACGATGGCATCGAGCGCATCGGCATTGGCCTGCGCGCGGGCGATGAGGCCCTTGGCGCCGCCGACGGTCTTGCCCCATTCCAGCGCGAAGATCGCGTCCTCGACGGCGAGCATCGAGGGGGTGTTGATCGTCTCGCCCTTGAAGATGCCTTCGTTGAGCTTGCCGCCTTTGGTCATACGGAACACCTTGGGCAGCGGCCAGGCCGGCGTGTAGCTTTCCAACCGCTCGACCGCACGCGGGCCGAGGATCAGCACGCCATGCGCGCCTTCGCCGCCCAGCACCTTCTGCCAGGAGAAGGTGGCGACGTCGATCTTGTCCCACGGAATGTCGTAAGCGAACACAGCGCTGGTCGCGTCGGCGAAGGACAGGCCCTCGCGGTCTGCGGCGATCCAGTCGCCATTGGGCACGCGGGCGCCGGAGGTGGTGCCGTTCCAGGTGAACAGCACGTCATTGGTCCAGTCGACCTGCGTGAGATCGGGGAGCTGGCCGTAGTCGGCGCGCAGGACCGTGGGGTCCAGCTTGAGTTGCTTGGCGATATCGGTGACCCAACCTTCACCGAAGCTCTCCCAGGCCAGCGCCGTCACCGGGCGAGCGCCCAGCATGGTCCACATCGCCATCTCGAACGCGCCGGTGTCCGAACCGGGGACGATGCCGATGCGGTGCGTCTCGGGCAGGTTCAGCAGCTCGCGCATCAGGTCGATGCAATAAGCGAGGCGTGCCTTGCCGAGCTTGGAGCGGTGGGACCGTCCGAGGACCTGGGTGGCCAGCTTGTCGGGGCTGTATCCGGGCGGCTTCGCGCAGGGACCGGACGAAAAATAGGGGCGCGCGGGCTTGACGCCCGGCTTGGTAACCTCAGTCATGTGTTGCGTCTCCTTGCAGAGAGCACGCGCGGCGTTGGGACCGCGTGGCCCGTCGGCGGCCCTAGGCTGCTGCGGGACAAAGTCAAGCAAAGTTCGTGGGCGTCCGCCTCGATCTTCCCCGCACAACGGGCGTGTGACTCCTTGGGAGGCCAGGCATTTCATGGCGTTGACCGGCCCTGTGGCACAGGGCAAAATCCCGGATGATGCCCTGCCATCTGGCGTGATCGTCACCGCCCTGGCAGGGCGGTCATGCCGCGATCGGATGGCGAGGGATTCATGTCACCGCGAAAGCGACTCGCCCTGTCGGGCAGCCCAGGCACCGTTTACATTTTGTTAACCATGCAAAATCCATAGCAAACGGGATGGCAGGGCAAGGCAAATCAGGGCTTTTCGGGCGATTGGCCGCGCTTCTGGCGCTGGCAGCCCTTGCCGCCTGCGCCGACCATAGCGTTGTCCACAAGCGGCCGACCCGCGCGGTGAGCAGCCGGCCGGTGCCGCTTCCCGATAGCGCGGCGTTTCGGCAATGCACGGCCCGGCTGGATGCCGCGCAGGTGCGCTATACGCCGCTCCCCAATGAGAATCATGGCGGCGGCTGCACCGTCATCGACGCCGTCAAGCTCATGGATATCGGCACGCCCACCGCCAATCTGGGCGCGATGACCTGTCCGCTCGCGGCCAATTTCGCCGCCTGGGCGCGCTACGCCGTGCGGCCGGCGGCGCGGCTCTATCTCGGCAGCGAGGTGGTCCGCATCGAGACGTTCGGCACCTATGCCTGCCGCGACGTGCGTGGCACGGGCGGCACGATTGCCGGCAAGCGCAGCGAGCATGCCCATGCCAATGCCGTGGATGTCGCCGCCTTCGTGCTCGCCGATGGCCGGCGCGTCAGCGTGAAGGGGGATTGGCGCGCGAGCGGCGCGACGGCGCAGTTCCTCAAGGTCATCCACCAGAGCGCCTGCAAGCGGTTCCCCACCGTGCTCAGCCCGGATTACAACGCCGCCCACCACGATCATTTCCATTTCGATATGGGCGGCAAGGGCGGCTTTTGCCGCTGACGGGATCGCCGGTTTCCTTCCGCGGGGAAATCGTCTAGCGCCAGCCCATGACCGAGCAAACCAACGTGGACGAGCGCAAATTTCGTCCCGCCGTCGAAGAAGCCGCCGACGCGCAGCGCACCACCTCCTCACCGCAAACCGAGAGCGCGGCTTACCGATTGGCTTTCCAGGATACCGAGTTCCTGCTGCGCGAGGATTTGCGGCCAGTGCGCTTCCAGCTGGAATTGCTGAAGCCGGACCTGCTGCTCTCGGAGGCCAATATCGCCTCCACGTTCGTCTTCTACGGGTCCGCCCGCATCCCCGAGCCGCAGGCGGCGCAGGCGCTGCTGGAAGCCGCCCGCACCGAGAGCGAGCGCACCGTGGCGGAGCGGCTGGTCGCCAAGTCCAAATATTATGACGAGGCGCGCAAGCTGGCGCGGATCGCCGCGCAGTTTCCGCCCAATGCCGGTGGCTGCCACCATTTCGTCGTCTGCTCCGGTGGCGGCCCCTCGATCATGGAGGCGGCCAATCGCGGCGCGGCGGATGTCGGCGCGCAGACAATCGGTCTCAACATCGTGCTGCCGCACGAGCAATGCCCCAATCCCTATGTCACGCCGGACCTGAGTTTCCAGTTCCATTATTTCGCGCTCCGCAAGATGCACTTCACCATGCGGGCGCGGGCGCTGGCGGTGTTTCCCGGCGGCTTCGGCACGTTCGACGAGTTTTTCGAGGTGCTTACGCTGGTGCAGACCGGCAAGATGAAGCCCATCCCGATTCTCGTCTTCGGCCGGGATTTCTGGACCCGCGTCGTCAATTTCGAGGCGTTGGCGGAAGAAGGCGTCATAAGCCCACGCGATATCGACCTCATCAACTGGGTCGAGACGGCGGAGGAGGCCTGGAGCGTGGTCGAACAATTCTACGCCGATAGCGAACCGCTCGGCTGCTGACCGGCCGGGGAGGCATGGCCTCAAGCGTGGCCGGTCCGCAATCGGCGCTTCCCGCATATCCGGCGACCCCTTAGCGGAACGATGCGCGGCGGTCGCCGATTGTCCTTTGTTCGTCTGTGCTCCGGCTCAATCCGGGTTGAGAGGCGGCCGGCCCGACGCTCTTGACCGACAGGGCTGAAGTGCCCTCCACCATGACCGCCTTGGTTGTGCCGGGCGCATCGGCGCGGTCAGCCGCTTCCTTGGCCCAGCCTTCCTGCCACCGCCACACCGGACCGCCAGCCCATGCCCAAGACCAGCTGATCGCCATCCACAGGCATTGGAGCGCACACCCGAAGCCAAGGCGCAAGAGAGGACGGGGCAGAGGCTGCGATCAAAGAAAGAGGCGGGCGCATCACATCCGGATGCACCCGCCTTGCTCATTCTGTTTCGCGCGCCGACGCTTGGCGCAGCGCTGTTATTCCGCCGCCGGTTCTGCCGCATTCTCGGCGGGAGCGGCGGCATTGTCCGCTTCGCCCGCGGGGGCCGCTGCATTGGCGGCCTCATCCCCGGCCGGTGCCGCGTCGGCCGCCGGGAGCGGCAGGTTGGACCCTTGCGCGTTCAGATAGGCGATGATGTTGGCGCGGTCCTCTGGCTTGCTGAGGCCGGCGAAGCTCATCTTGGTGCCGCTGGCGAAGCTGCGCGGACTGGTCAGCCAGTGGTCCATCTGCTCGAAAGTCCAGGTGCCGCCGACCTTCTTGAGCGCGTCGGAGAAGGGGAAGCCGCCCTTGCCCACCGCGATTTCCTCGCCCAGCGTGCCGTAGAGATTGGGGCCGATGCCGTTGGAGCCGCCCTGGTTGATGGTGTGGCAGGCGGTGCACTTGGCGAAGACCTTCTCGCCCGCGGCGACGTCCGCGCTGGCGAGGAGCGTGGCGAGGCTGGGGCCGCCGGCGCCGCCGCCTTCACCCTCGGCCTCGACGCCCGCAATTTCGTAGCCCATCGGTTCCGGCCGCTCTGAATGAAACATCTTGCTGCTGATGATACCACCGCCCAGCGCGATGATGCCGGCAAACAATGCCCATCCCGCAGCGGTGTTGAAACGATCGCTCATGCGCCCATTATCTCCGGCCGATACCCCTTGTTGGCGCTCCCTTAATGGCTGCACGCCTTGGGTGCAAGCCATGCGTGCGCGCCTTGCGCGTGGCCGGCGGAAGCCGTAAGCGCAGCGGCCGACATGGACAATTATCCCCTCCCCGCGCAGCACCTCGTGGCCGACATGACACAGGCCGCGGCGCAAGCGCCTGAACTGGCCATCTCTTTCCAGGGTGCGCCGGGCGCCAATTCCCATCTGGCGGTGCTGGATTATGCGGCCGATGCGCGGCCGCTGCCCTGCTTCAGCTTCGAGGATGCGCTGGACGCGGTGCGCGAGGGGCGGGCTGACCGGGCGATGATCCCCATTGAAAATTCGCTGCACGGGCGCGTCGCGGACATGCATTTCCTGCTGCCCGAGTCCGGCCTTGCGATCATCGACGAATATTTCCTGCCGATCCGCTACGCGCTGATGAGCCTGGACGATGCGCCGCTGGTCAGCGCGCTCAGCCATGTGCAGGCGCTCGGGCAGTGCCGCAAATATCTGCGCGCGCGGGGCATCCGCCCGATCGTCTATGACGATACCGCCGGGGCCGCCGCGCTGGTCGCCGAGGCGGGCGAATCGGGCGCGGCCGCCATCGCCCCGCCGCTTGCCGCCGAGCTTTACGGCCTCAAGGTGCATGACCGGAATATCGAGGACAGCGCGGACAATATGACCCGTTTCGTCGTGCTGGCGCGCGACTCGCGCGTGCCGCCGCGCGACGGGCCGGTGATGACGACCTTCCTGTTCGAAGTGAAGAATGTGCCGGCGGCGCTCTACAAGGCGCTGGGCGGCTTCGCGACCAATGGCGTCAACATGACCAAGCTGGAGAGCTACCAGCGCGGCGCCAGCTTCTCGGCGACGGAATTCTACGCGGATATCGAGGGCATGCCGGGCGACGCCGCCGTCGACCGCGCGCTGGAGGAGCTGGCCTTCCACAGCAAATGGGTGCGCCTGCTGGGCAGCTATCGACAGGCGCGGTCGCGGTCGATCTAGCGACTTGATCCGGGCGGTCCGGCCGGTCCGGCGCGTTCCTTGCCGCCATTGTTACCGCATTATCACCTCCCTGCCTGTCAGCCGGGCGTGCTTTGCCATGCGCCGCGGGCATTCCGGACATTATCGGACCATTGACCCGGCGCTTCTACAGCTGTGCAGGCTCGCTCCTGCCTAAAAAATAGGCAAATCCTGTTATCTGCCCGCAATTTGTGCGGTGCGGCATAGGCAGCGCTTCATACGCCCCGCACGAACCGGCGTTTTCGCGTTTGGCACACGCCTTGCTTGGTAATCCGCGCACACCAGACAGGGAGGCCGCATGAAACTCATCATGGCAATCATCAAGCCGTTCAAGCTGGACGATGTGCGCGACGCGCTCGCCGCCGTCGGCATCGCCGGCATGACCGTGAGCGAGGTGAAGGGGTTTGGCCGGCAGAAGGGCCAGACCGAAATCTACCGTGGCGCGGAATACAGCACCAACATGGTCCCGAAAATCAAGCTGGAGATCGTGTGTGACGATCCGCTGGCCAGCCGCGTGGTGGAGGCGATCCAGCAAGCCGCCAACAGCGGCGCCATCGGCGACGGCAAGATCTTCGTCCTCGATGTCGCCCACGCCGTGCGCATCCGCACCGGCGAGACCGGCGAAACCGCGCTGTAAACGAAAGGGGGAAACGATGATATTCGCAAGACCAATGATCCGTGCAGCGGCGACGCTCGGCCTCTCGCTGTTCGCCGCATTGCCCGCCTGGGCGCAGGAGGCCGCCACGCAGGCCGCGCCTGTGCCCAACCCCGGCAACAATGCCTGGATGATGACGGCGACCGTGCTGGTGCTGCTGATGATCCTGCCCGGCCTCGCGCTGTTCTACGGCGGCCTCACCCGCGCCAAGAACATGCTCGCCACCATGACGCAGATCGGCGCGGTGGCGGCGCTCGCCATGCTGATCTGGGTGACATATGGCTACGGCCTCGCCTTCGGACCGGAAGGCAACGCCTTCATCAGCTGGGGCAAATTCTTCCTCAGCGGCATCACGCCCGACTCCACGGCGGCGACCTTCAGCGATGAGGTCATCTCCGAATATGTCTTCGTGAGCTTCCAGATGACCTTCGCGGCGATCACCATCGCGCTGGTGCTGGGCGGTCTCGTGGAGCGCATGAAATTCTCCGCGATCCTGGTGTTCGCGGCGGTGTGGCTCACCATCGTCTATTTCCCCATCGCCCACATGGTCTGGGAAGGGCGCGGCCTGTTCTTCACCATGGGCGCGCTGGATTTCGCCGGCGGCACGGTGGTCCACATCAATGCCGGCGTCTCGGCGCTGGTCGCCGCGATCATGCTCGGCAAGCGCAGGGGCTATCCCAGCGAGCGGATGCCTCCGCACAGCCTGACGCTGACCATGGTCGGCACTGGCCTGCTGTGGGTCGGCTGGTTCGGCTTCAACGCCGGCTCGGCGCTGGAAGCCAATGGTTCGGCCGCGCTGGCGATGATCAACACCTTCGTCGCGACCGCCGCCGCCGGACTCGCCTGGATGCTGACCGAGCGGGCGATGGGCCACAAGGCCTCGGCCCTGGGCTTCTGCTCGGGCATCATCGCCGGCCTCGTCGCCATCACGCCGGCGGCGGGCAATAGCGGCCCGTTCGGCGCGATCGTGCTGGGCGCCCTCGCCTCGGTCGTCTGCTTCTTCTTCGTCGCCAAGGTGAAGCCGGCGCTGGGTTATGACGACTCGCTCGATGCATTCGGCATCCACGGCGTCGGCGGCATCATCGGCGCCATCGGCACCGCGATCGTCTATACCCCCTCGCTCGGCGGCCCCGGCGGCGCGGACTATGCGATCGGCGGCCAGCTCGTGACCCAGGTGTCGGCGGTGGTGGCGACCATCGTCATCTCCACCATCGGCACCGCGATCGCCATCACCATCGCCAGGGCGCTTACCGGCCTGCGGGTCAGCCCCGAGGTCGAGCTGGAAGGGCTGGATCTGGGCGAGCATGGCGAGCGTGCCTACAACTGACCGATTTGGGCGGGGCGGCCGCAAGAATGGCCGCCCCGCTCCACCGGGGTTCCTCCTGCGAACAGACTGGGCCGGCGATCATGCCGGCCCTTTTTTGCGCGATTTCGGCGCAAATCAGGGCGCATGACACCGATGCCGGGTCAGGCCCTTGCATATCTCGACCATGCCCGATGCGGCGGGGTAATGCGCTCCCCGCCCTTGCCTCAGTCGGCGTCGATCATGAACAGCGTGTTGTCGCGATATTTCGGGTCCATCCGGTTGAACAGCGGGTGGATATCGAACCCCTGCTCCAGCACTTTCAGGCCGGAGAGGCCGGCGAGATTGTAGCTGCCGACCTTCGGCTCGCGCGGCTCGGCGCCATCGCGGGTGATGGTGATCGCGTCGATGAAATAGCTGTCGTTGCGCTTGTAGAGCACATGCGGCGCGAGCACGAGCGCGAGCTTGTTATACTGCGCTTCAAGGCAGTGCCGCAGCGCGATAGCCTCAAATATGCTGCTATTGTCCATGGCGCGGCATTGGCCGGTTTGCGGCACGATTTCAAGAGGGGCTTGCAGCGATAAGCCGGCCCAGCGCCACAAAGCTCTGCCTTGGCCGGGCATAGCATTTATCAGTGGGGTGACGCCGCGCGGCGTGGCAGCTAGGCTCCGCACCGGCGCCCGCGCACAGGCGTTGTGAATCGACATAGGGTTGGGCGCGAAGACACAGATGGACCTGGTTCACGGATTATCGGGGCTGCTCGTCGGCACGTTGGTGGGGATGACGGGGGTCGGCGGCGGCTCGCTCATGGCGCCTCTCCTCATCCTGTTGCTCGGTGTCTCGCCGGCAACGGCTGTGGGCACGGATCTGTGGTTCGCGGCGACGACCAAGATCTTCGGCGGCGTCGTCCACCAGAGCGTGGGCGATCCGGACTGGCAGGTGGTGAAGCGGCTGGCGGTGGGGAGCATCCCTGCCAGCATTGTCACCAGCCTGCTCCTCGCCCATTTCGCCTCGGGCCAGATCAAGCAGGGCCTCATCATCACCGCGCTCGGCGCGATCCTGCTGGTGACGGCCGGCGCGATGTTCGCATGGAACAGGGTGCAGAGGCTCGTGCTGCGGCTGGAGCCACGGCAGGCCGCCGCCTGCCGGCGCCAGCAACCGGTGCTGACGATGCTGGCCGGGGCGCTGCTGGGGGTGATGGTGACGCTCACTTCCATCGGCGCGGGGGCGCTCGGCGCGGTGATGCTGATGGCCTTCTATCCACTGCGCATGACCGGCAGCCGGCTGGTCGGGACGGACATCGTCCACGCCATTCCGCTAACCATCGTGGCCGGCATGGGCCATCTCGTCATGGGCAATGTGGATTTTGCGCTGCTCGGCTCGCTGCTGGTTGGCTCGATCCCCGGCATCATCATCGGCTCGCTGTTGGCGACGCGCATGCCGCCGGTGCTGCTGCGCACCATCCTGGCGGTGGTGCTGGCGCTGACCGGCTTCAAGATGATCCTCGGGTAGCGCCGGCGCGGACGAGCGCGTGCGACCAATGCGGCGTCCTATCGCCCTGGGCTTCCTGCACAGGAGCGCTGGATTTATCCCGTCCCGCACCAGAATGTCCTAACGATGCGCGCCAATAGGAAGGAGACCGTCCTTGCCCCTTTCCGCGCAGCATGTGCTCCTGCGTAGGCAGGGGCCGAGGGCAGCCACGCCATCGCGTCATGGGGTTCGCCGCCTACCGCTCCCGCGCTCTCGCCCCGGATAGCCAGAGCGACAGCATGAGCAGCCACGCCGCGCCCTCCGCCCAGCCGCCGATCACGTCGCTCGGCCAATGCACGCCGAGCCAGACGCGGCTGGCGCCCGTCGCCACGATCATCGCCGCGCAGGCCAGCCAGAGCGCGGTGGAGCGGCCGAGCAGCGCGAGCGCGCCGTAGAGCGCCATTGCGCCGGCGGCATGCCCGCTGGGGAAGCTGGGGCTGCTCACGACGATGAGCGGCTCGACCAGATCGGGGCGCGGAGCAAGGAACAGCAGCTTCACCAGCGGGTTGAGCAGCGCCATGCCGGCGGTGGCGACCAACAGCCACAGCACGGCGCGGGGGCGGCTCGCATAAGCCAGGAACAGCGCGACGAGGCAGGCCATGCCGATGCGCGCGCCGCCCGCGCCTGCCCGGTCCAGCAGGCGCGCAAGGGCGGTGATATAGTCGGCAAAGGGCCACCAGCGCAGATGCGCGACGATCTTCATCGCCAGCCGGTCGAGCGGGGCCAGCAGGCCCAGCGGCTGGGCAAGGCCGATAGCGCCGACGAGCATGGCCAGCGACAGCGCTCCCAGCAGCCGGCGGCGGATGGGCAGGCGCGCGAGCGCGCCCGGCCAGTCCGGCCGGGGGCGTCCCGCCATTCAGCCCTGGCGGCCTGCAAATGACGGCTTCTCGCGCATCCAGTGCTCGCGGGCTTGTCGTCCGCCGCGTTCCGGGTCGCGAAAAGTCGCCATTTTTCGGCTCGCCATCTCCTGAATGTGGATCTGCCCTAGAAGTGCAGCGCGCGCCCATAAGCGGAGAGGACGCTCTCATGCATCATCTCCGAAAGGGTGGGGTGCGGGAACACCGTCTGCATGAAGTCCTGCTCGACCAGTTCGGCGGTCTTGCCGATCGTATAGCCCTGGATCAGCTCGGTCACTTCCGCGCCGACCATGTGCGCACCGAGCAGTTCGCCGGTCTTGGCGTCGAACACGGTCTTGATGAAGCCTTCGGCCTCGCCGAGCGCGATGGCCTTGCCATTGCCGATGAATGGGAAGCTGCCGACTTTCACCTGATAGCCGGCCTCCTTGGCCTTCGCTTCGGTGAGGCCGACCGAGGCGACCTGCGGGTGGCAGTAGGTGCAGCCGGGGATGTTGCGCGCATCCATCGCGTGCGGGTGCACATCCTTGTTGCCGAGCGCCTGCGCGATCGCCTCGGCGGCGATGACGCCCTCATGGCTGGCCTTGTGCGCGAGCCATGGCGGCGCGGTGACGTCGCCGATCGCCCAGAGGCCGGGCACATTGGTGCGGCACAGGCCGTCCGTCTTGATATGGCCGCGATCGGTCGTGACGCCGAGCTTCTCCAGCCCGATCTTCTCGGTGTTTGGCACGATGCCGATGGCGACGATGCAGTGGCTGTAGTCGCCCGGCACGGCCTTGCCGTCCTTGCCGGTGATCTTCGCGGAGACGCCCTTGTCGGTCGACTTCAGCTCCTCCAGCTTGGCGCCGGTGAGGATGGTCATGCCCTGCTTGACGAGTTGCTTCTCAAGGAAGGCGGAGACGTCCGCATCCTCGACCGGCACGATGCGGTCCATCATCTCCACCACCGTCACCTCCGCGCCCATGTCGCGGTAGAAGCTGGCGAACTCGATGCCGATGGCGCCCGAGCCGATGACGAGCAGCTTGGTCGGCATCTCCGGCGGGGTCATGGCGTGGCGGTAGGTCCAGATGCGCTTGCCGTCCGCCGGGGCTTGCGGCAGGTCGCGCGCGCGGGCGCCGGTGGCGACGATGATGTGCTTGGCGGTGAGCGTGCTCGCCTTGCCGTCCTTGTCCGTCACCGAGAGGCTGCCCGCGCCGGTCAGCGTGCCGGTGCCGAAATGCACGGCGATCTTGTTCTTCTTCATGAGGTGCGTGACGCCGGCGTTCAACTGCTTGGCGACACCGCGCGAGCGCTGCACCACCGCATTGAGGTCCGCCGTGATCTTCTCGGCGGCCAGGCCATAATCCTTGGCGTGCTGCATATAATGGAAGATCTCGGCCGAGCGCAGCAGTGCCTTGGTGGGGATGCAGCCCCAGTTGAGGCAGATGCCGCCGAGCAGTTCCCGCTCGACGATCGCCACCTTCAGCCCAAGCTGAGCGCCGCGAATCGCCGCGACATAGCCGCCGGGGCCGGAACCGAGAACGATGAGGTCGTAACTGTCAGACACGTATTGGCTCCCCAGAACTGCATGCCGGATGCGCGCGCCCGGCGAGGATGGTGATGGAAGGAATCATGCGGCGGCCTCCAGCGGCGGCGCCTTGCGCGGCCGTCCGGCGCCGTCGACCGCGACGAAGACGAAGCGCGCCTGCGTGACCTTGCTGGTCTGCGTGGCGTGGCGGTCGCGGCGCCAGGCTTCCACGTCGATGATCATGGACGTGGTGCCGACCTTGACCAGCGTGGCGAACACCGAGACCTCGTCCCCCACCGACACCGGGCGCAGGAACTGCATGCCCTCCACGGCGATGGTGACGGCGCGGCCGGCGCTGTGGCGGGCCGCGACAAGCCCGGCGGCCATGTCCATCTGCCCCATCAGCCAGCCGCCGAAAATGTCGCCATAGCTGTTGGCGTCGGCCGGCATGGTGGTGACGCGGATGGTTGGCGCCTCGGTCGGGCAGGGAGGGGCCTCAGCCATGCGCGGTTCCTTCCACGGATGCCGTTGCGGCGGGCGGCTCATCGCCATCCGCGCCGGGCGGGCGGCCGCCAGCCTGCATGTCGCGCAGTTGCCAGGCGCAGAACCAGACCCAGATGAGGCCGTAACATGCCCCGGACACCGCGCCCGACGCAGCCAGCGGACCACCGCCGCCAAACAGCAGCGCCGCCGTCGCCAGCCCCAGCAGCGCGCCGATGGCCATGCCGATCAACGCCGCCGGCCCGCGCCGATCCCGGATGAAATCCCCCATGCGCCAGGCCGCGAGCGGGCCGACGAGCAGCAGCACCACGAGGCCGATGGGGAAGGTGAACAGAAAGCCGATGAGTGCGAAGGGCAGGAGAACCGTGCTCCACCCCATCTCCCCCTGCGCGGCTGGCGTCACCAGCCAGGCCCCGGTGACGAACAGCACGGGGCCGGCCAGGCTCGCCAGAAACGCCGTCAGGCACGCCAGACCGAACAGGCTCCTGAACGAGAGCGCGTGCGGTGCGGCGGCACCGGGCATGTTAGGCCACCAGGCCCAGCGGCGCCTCGACCAGCTCCTTGAAGACCTTCATCAGTTCCGCGCCGTCCGCCCCGTCGATGGCGCGATGGTCGAAGCTGCCGGTGGCCGACATCACGGTGGCGATGCCGAGCGCGTCGTCGATCACATAGGGCCGCTTCTCGCCCGCGCCGATCGCCATGATCATCGCTTGCGGGGGGTTGATGACCGCCTCGAACTGCTTGATGCCCATCATCCCCATGTTGGAGATGCTGGCGGTGCCGCCCTGATACTCATTGGGGGCCAGCTTGCCCTCCTTGGCGCGGGTGGCGAGGTCCTTCATCTCGGTGGAGATGGTGCTGATCGCCTTGCCGCCGGCATCCACGATGATCGGCGTGATCAGCCCGGCGGGGATCGACACGGCGACGGAGATGTCCGCGCGGCTGAACTTGAGCAGCTGATCGCCAGCGAACTGCACGTTGCACTTGGGCACGGCGAGCAGCGCCTTGGCCAGCGCCTTGATGAGCATATCGTTGACGGAAAGCTTGACTCCGCTCGCCGCCAGCGCCGCGTTCAGTTCGCCGCGCAGCTTGAGCAGCGCATCGAGGCGCACGTCCACGGTGAGGTAGATGTGCGGCACCTGCTGCTTGGATTCGGTGAGGCGGCGCGCGATCGTCTTGCGCATGTTCGAGAGCTTCTCGACCTCGTGCGGGATACCGAAATCCTGCGCGGCCACAGGCGCCTGGGATGCTGCCGGAGCCGGCGTGGAGGCCGGCGCTGTGGTCGCCTGCGGGGCGCCGGCGCCGGGCTTGGCGCCTTCCACGTCCGCCTTGACGATGCGGCCGTTGGGGCCGGTGCCGCTCAAGCCTGCGAGGTCGACATTGTTCTGCGTCGCGATGCGGCGGGCCAGCGGACTGGCCTTGATCCGATCGCCGCCGGCCGGTGCGGGTGCTGCGGCCGGTGCGGGTGCTGCGGCCGGTGCCGGCGCGGCGGCCTTGGCGACTTCTGGCTCCGCCTTGGGCGCGGCCGGCTCGGCAGCCTTGGCGGGCGCGGCGTCGGTCTTGGGTGCGGGTGCCGCGGCGCCCGCATCGGCGGGCACGTCCTCGCCTGCCTCGACCAGCACGGCGATCACCGTGCCGACCTTGACGCCGTCCGTGCCCTCGGGGACGACGATCTTGCCGATGATCCCTTCATCCACGGCTTCGAATTCCATGGTCGCCTTGTCGGTCTCGATCTCGGCCATGATGTCGCCGGACCGGATCGTATCGCCCTCCTTCACCAGCCATTTGGAGAGTGTGCCCTCCTCCATGGTGGGGGAGAGGGCGGGCATCTGGATATTGATCGCCATGAGGGCCAGGCTTCCTGCTTTTGCGGGTGGACAATCGGGGGCCACCTTCACACTTTGCCCGGCGCGGTCAAGGCCATCGCTTGCATCGGGGGCGAAAATCCACCACCTAGTTGCGAGTTTCGGCCCCGGCCGGAGCTGTTTTGGGGGAAGATGCAGCGTTGGGAGCCGCGATGAGGCGCACCTATCTGGTTGTGGTGGATGAGAGCAGCGAGGCGGAGTCGGCGCTGCTGTTCGCCGCGCGGCGTGCGGCGCGGACGGGCGGCGGCGTGCATATGCTCGCGCTCGTGCCCAAGGCGCAGTTCGTCCAATGGGGTTCGGTTCAGGCGACGATGGAAGAGGAAGCCCGCGCCCGTGCCGAGGCGCTGGCGATGAACGCCGCCGGCACGCTGATGGCCGAGGCGGGCGTCCAGCCGGAGATCACGGTCAAGATCGGCGATCCCATCGCATCGGTGAAGGAGATGCTCGGCTCCGGCGAGCCGATCGCCGCGCTGGTGCTGGGCGCTGCGCCCAAGGGCGCGCCCGGCCCGCTGGTCACGCATTTCGGCCACGATCCTGGCAGCCTGCCCTGCCCGCTGATGATCATCCCCGGCGCACTAAGCCGCGAGGATATCGAGCGGCTGAGCTGACGCGGGGCGACCGGCGCTGCCCCGGCGCGGATGGCCGCTCAGGTCTGGCCTCGCGTTGATAAGCTCGCCTTCGGGCTTCTGCGAGGGCAGCAGCCCAGGGCGTATGAGCGCTCGGCTCCGTCTGGACTCCGGAGAGCAACACAGAACAACAAGAATAAGGCAAACCCCAGAACAGCAAGGCACGCCCAGAACGCACCATCGCCAAGCCCATCGCCGGGCACGCCCCTCATCCCCCGTCACGAAAAAAAGGGGCCGATCAAGCCGGCCCCTTTCTGGAGATCATATTGTGCCTTGCGCGGCCGGCTCAGCCCGGCTGGTTGGCGCGCTCGGCGCCCTTGCCGTCGAGATTCTCGGCGACGAAGGCCCAGTTCACATGCTTGCCGAGGATGGTGTCGGCGTAGCCGGGGCGGGCGTTGCGATAATCGATATAGTAGGCATGCTCCCACACATCGAGGATGAACAGCGGCGCGGCGCCATGGGCGACCGGCGTGTCGGCATCATGGTAGCTGGCGACTTCCAGCTTGCCGTTCACGAGGTTGAGCGCGGCCCAGCCGCTGCCGAAATGGCCGACGGCGGCCGCCTTCAGCTTCTCGACCAGCGCGTCGGTAGAGCCGAAACCCTCCTTGATGAGATCGGCGAGCTTGCCGGTCGGCTCCTGCGTCTCGGGCGAGAGGCCGAGCCAGAAGAAGCTGTGGTTCCAGATCTGGCCGACCTGGTTGAACAGGCCCGGCTTGGCGCCGCCCTTGCTGAGCTGGATCAGTTCGAGCAGCGACTTGCCCTGCAGGCTGGCATCCGCGCCGACCAGTTCATTGGCCTTCGTCACATAGGCATTGTGATGCTTGCCGTGGTGATAGTCGAACGTCTCGGCGGACATGTCCTTGCCAAAGGCGTCCTTGGCATAGGGAAGATCGGGCAGAGTGAAAGCCATGGAAATGTTCCTTCTTGTTGAGGGTCGTTCGAAGGGCGAAACGCGCGAGGTGGCGAATCGTTCGATGTGCCACCGCGAGATGCCGCTGGGTGGCATCCTATGCCAGCAATCTCTTTCGATCAGCAGTGATATTAATTTCGATATGACTGCAACATATCTTGGGATGGGGCGCCCTGGGGCCGGATGCCCTGCGCGGCCTCTTACAGCAGGCCGTGCTTGCGCAGGCAGTGGCGCAGCTGGTCGTAGGAGAGGCCGAGCGCCTTGGCCGTGGCGCGCTGGTTGAAGCGGTGGCGGGCGAGGGCGCGGGTGAGGATCGCCGCCTCATGCGCATCGACTGCCGCGCGGAAATCATCGACCTCATCGAGCGCGACCATCACCTGATCCTCGCGCGGTCTGGCGGCAGGAGCGGAGGGGGCGGCCGAGGCAGGTTTGGCGGCGCCATCGCGCTGTTGAACGGGCTGTGGCTGCGGTTGCCAGGGTGAGGCGAACGGGTCGAACTGGATGATGCCGACGGGTCGTTCCGGCTCGCTCCAGCGATAGACGGCGCGCTCGACCACGTTGCGCAGTTCGCGCACATTGCCGGGCCAGGGATAGGCAACCAGCTCGGCCAGCGCGGTGGCGGAGAAACCCGGCCAGCCGGGCCAGCCGCGCTCGGTCGCCATGCGCCGGCCGAAATGATCGGCCAGCACCTCGACATCGCCCTCGCGGCCCCGCAGCGGCGGCAGGGTGATGACCTCGAACGAGAGCCGGTCCAGCAGGTCGGCGCGGAAGCGGCCGGCCGCGACTGCGTCGGGCAGATGCTCGTTGGTCGCCGCGACGATGCGCACGTCGACGTTGAGCGGGCGTGAGCTGCCGATGCGCGTCACCTCGCCATATTCGACCGCGCGCAGCAGCCGATCCTGCGCGGCCATGGAGAGGGTGCCCAGTTCGTCGAGGAACAGCGTGCCACCGTCCGCCTCCTCGAACCGGCCGGCGCGGGTGCGCGTGGCGCCGGTGAAGGCGCCCGCCTCATGGCCGAACAGTTCCGCCTCGATCAGCGTCTCGGGCAGCGCGGCGCAGTTCATGATGATGAGCGGCCCGCTCCAGCGCGGCGACAGGCGGTGGATGCGCTCGGCGATCAGCTCCTTGCCGGTGCCGCGCTCGCCGATGACCAGCACCGGGCGGATCAGTTCGGCGGCCCGTCCGGCCTGCTCGACGGCGTCGAGGAAGGCGAGCGACTGGCCGACGAAATGGGTCACTTTCTCCATGGCGACCCCTGATAGCGATTTTCACCAATGATTGGCAATATTTGATAATTTGGCGACGATTCTGGCACCAAGGAAGGGTCCATATCTGGCGGATTCAAGCCATTTCCGGCAGTTGGCACGGCCTATGCATCCTGTTGAGTAATCCGCCGCAAAAGGCGACCCCAATGAAGGCCAAGGATCAGGAAGACCGCCATGACACATTTCACCCACGACATCAGCAGCCGCGTATCGGCTGTTATTCTCACCGTCTTGTTCAGCGCCGTCGCGGTGCTGGGCGCCGTGGCCCCCGCGTTCACCGGACCGGCGAGCCAGGCCACGATTACATTTGCCAATACCACCGGCGAGTCGGCAAACTCCCTTGCTTGACGGCTCGTCATCCTGCCGGGGCGGGATGCCCCCCATCCGCCCCGGCACCTTGAACGCTTGACTGGAGTATCGAACCCATGGGTATCTTCTCTCGCACCCGCGACATCATCGCCGCCAACGTGACCGATCTGCTCGATCGCGCGGAGGACCCGGCGAAGATGATCCGCATGATCATCCTCGAAATGGAGGAAACTCTGGTCGAGGTGCGAGCCTCCGCTGCCCGCACCATCGCGGACCAGAAGGAAATCCGCCGCCACATCACCAAGCTCGATGCCTTGCAGACGAGCTGGACCGAGAAGGCCGAACTGGCGCTCTCCAAGGATCGCGAGGATCTCGCCAAGGCGGCCCTCGTCGAGAAGCAGAAAGCCGCCGACATGGCTGGTCAGCTCAAGGAGCAGGTCAGCGTGCTGGACGAGGCTCTGCGCGCCTCCGAGGAGGATATCGCCAAGCTGCAGGCCAAGCTGCGCGAGGCGCGCGCCCGCCAGACCAGCCTCGTCACCCGCATGGAAAGCGCACAGAACCGCCTGCGCGCGCGCGAAATGTATGCCGGCGAGAAGGTGCATGACGCCTTCGCCCGCTTCGAGATGCTGGAGCGCCGCGTGGACATGGCGGAAGGTCATGCCGATGCGATGGGCCTGGGCGCGCAGCCCAAGACGCTGGAGCAGGAAATCGCCGACTTGCAGGCCAACGACAAGGTCGAGGCGGAACTGGCAGCGCTCAAGGCCGCCCAGGCGCGGAAGGACTAAGCGATGGAAGATGTCGTCGTTCCCATTTTCATCTGCGGCATGCTGTTCATCGGCATGCCCTGGCTGATCTTCCACTACGTCACCAAGTGGAAGCAGGCCCCGAAGATCACTGAGGAGGACGAGCGCCTGCTCGATGAGATGCACGTCCTCGCCCGCCGGCTGGAGGAGCGCCTCCAGACCGTCGAGCGGATCGTCGCGGCCGACAATCCCGATTTTCGCCCGGCCCGCTCGCTGGAGGCCGACGATTACAGCTTTGACCGGAGGACATGAGATGAGCGCCCGTCGCACCAAATTTTATCTCGACAAGCAGAACGGTAAATGGATGGGCGTGTGCGCCGGCATCGCCGACTATGCGGGGATCGACGTGCTCTGGGTCCGTATCGGCGCGGTGCTCGTCACCCTGATGGGCGCCTTTCCGTGGACGGTGGTCGCCTATCTCCTCGCCGCGTGGATGGCAGAGGCGAAGCCGAGCGGCCTCTACGCCAGCCAGGATGACGAGAAGTTCTGGCAGGGCGTGCGGACCAATCCGGCGCGCTCGACGCGGGACGTACGCAGCAAATTCCGCGACATCGACCGGCGCCTTGCCGACATCGAGACCTTCTACACCAGTCGCAACACGCGCCTGGCCGACGAGATCGACAAGCTGCGCTGAGTGCGGCCTGCGGGAATGGGAGACGGGACATGGGACTGTGGTGGATAGGACTGGGGATCGTGGTCCCACTGGCCTGGCTCGCCAACAACTGGGTGCGCGCGCGGCACGGCTATCCGCTGGAGGATGGCGCTGGCGGCGTGACCTACCGGGAAGATCCGGAAATCAACCGCCGAATCACGCTGCTCAGCGATGAGAATGCGCGGCTCAAGGGCCAGATTGGTCGGTTGGAGGAGCGGATCGCGGTGCTCGAACGGATCGCGACCGACCCGGCGGACCGCACCGCCCGCGCCATCGAGGGGCTGCGCTGAGCAAGGCCGGTATCAATCAGGGCAGCGCGGGCCGTCCGCCCGTCGCGCCCCGGAACAGGGAACAGAGATATGGATCAGTTTCTCGTCGTCGACGCACTTGCCCCCAACCTGCCGTGGATCATCGGCGGCGGCCTGCTGCTCGGCTTCATGGGCATTGGCGGCTGGGTGTTCAACACCTGGCTGCGGGTGCACAATGGCTATCCGCTGGAAAATAGCTGGGGGAAGGCCGTCTATCCCATGAAGAATGAGGAGACGGTGGAGCGCGTGCGCCTGCTCAGCCAGGAGAATGCGCAGCTCCGCGCGGAACTCGGCGCGATCAAGGACCGGCTTGCCAATGTCGAGCGGATCGTGACCGACAGTTCGCTTAATCTCACCCAGGAGATTGAGAGCCTGCGTGGCCCGAGCAACTAGAAGGAACGGACATCATGGATGAAGCCCTGTTCGTTCTTGCTCTTGTCCTGATCGTGATCGGCATCCCCGTGATCGGCGGGGTATGGCTGGTGCGGGAGAAGGAAAGGCTGCGCCTGCGTGCACGCGAGATGGAGCTTCTGGGTTCCCGCACGGCGGAGAGTGTCGCGCAATATGCAGCGCGCACCGAGCGGCTGGAGCAGCGGGTGTGCGTGCTGGAGCGAGTCGTCACCGAGAAGGGCTTCGATCTCGCCATGGACATTGATCGGCTTGCTGTAGAGCCGGCGCAACGGTGAAGCGACCATTGAAACTGACGCGCCGAGCGCGCGGAACGACACGGGAGAGATTGAGATGAATCCATTCGAAATGGTCGTCGCCATCGTTGCGATCGGAGCCATTGCCAGCGTCATTCGCGCCAAATACGGCGTGGTGCGCACCCACCGCGGTGAGCGCTTCGTTGGTCGGCAGATGAGCCAGCCCGACCCCGAGGCTGAGCGGCTGCGCGCGGAAGTGAAGCAGCTCAAGGAGCGCGTCGCCGTGCTGGAGCGGCTGGCGACCGACAGCAGCAGCGCGCTCGACCGCGAGTTCGAGAAACTCAAGCAGAAAGACTGAACGGGCCGCGAGGCAGGTTCAAGAAAGGGCTGAGTCATCATGACGGAGCTGGGCATCATTCATTACGGCGCGATTGCGCTGACCGTGACGGGCTGGATCGGCATCCTCGCTTATGCCGGACTGAAGGGCTGGAACGGATGGCTGGCGCTCAAGCGGGCGGAGCTGGACATCGTGGCCGGGCAGCATGCCACAGCGAACGGCCCTGCGCCGCTCACCGCCGCCACCCGCATCGACGTGGCGGATCTCAAGGAGCGCGTGCGCAAGCTGGAGGCGATTGCTGCCGGGATCGACCTGTAGGCGGGGCACGGCGATGCCGACAGGCACGCGGTTTTTCTGGCACGGCGAGCGCGGCGGCCTATATGGGCGGCATGACCATGACGACGCTCCAACAGGTGCAGGACGATTATGAGCTGCTCGAAGGCGACGAGCGCTACCGCCTGCTGATCGACCTCGGCCGCACGCTCGAACCCATGCCCGATGCGCTCAAGATCGACGCTACGCTGGTGCGCGGCTGCTCGGCGGCGGTGTGGGTTTATCCCACCCGGCGTGATGATGGCGCACTGCATTTTCTGGCGGACAGCAATGCCGCGATCACCAAGGGCATCATCGCACTGGTGCTGCTGACCGTGCAGGACCGCATGCCGGCGCAGGTCGCCACATTCGACATTGAAGGCGCGCTGGCCCCGTTCGATCTCAAGCGCCAACTTTCGTCCAATCGCACACAGGGGCTGCCGAACATGATCGCCCTGATCCGCGAGACGGCGACGCGCCTGCTGGCGGCGGAAGGGGTGAAGTAGGGAACAGCTTGGGGCGAGATACCGCTTTCAGGGGCGGCGTGACGGGGTTTGAGGAGTGACTTGCGCGCCTGCGCAGGCAGGAGCCCAGGGTCCAGCCGCATTTCCCTATCGCCCTGGGCCGCTGCCTGCGCAGGAGCGCGGGGTTTCATTCGCGTGAACCGGCGTGAGCCATCCGTCGGCTGGCCGGCCCTCCCTCGGGAGGATCGCCTACTCGGCTGCGGTGGCTGCCGGCGCCATGGCGTCCTCGCCGCCCAGCGCGCGGTAGAGCGTGACGCGGTTCGTGGCGGCCTCCAGTTCACTGGCCACGAGGTTGCGTTGCGCCGTGTAGAAGCTACGCTGCGCATCCAGCGCCTGCAGGAAGCTGTCGACACCGCCGCGATACCGGGCGTCGGAGAGGCGATAGGCATCCTCGCTCGCGGTTACGCGCAGTCGGTCGGCGCCAAGCTGGTCGTCGATGGTGCCGCGCCGGGCGAGCGCGTCGGCGACCTCGCGATAGCCGGTCTGGATCGCCTTTTCGTAAGCGGCGAGCAGGGCATCGCGCTGGGCTTTGCTGGCATCCACATTGGCGCGCGCCGCGCCGCCCTGGAAGATCGGCCAGGTGATGCCGGCTGTGCCCTGCCGCACCTCCGAGCCGGCATTGCCGAACAGCCCGTCGAGCGAGGTGCCGACCAGACCGAACAAAGCGCCCAGGGTGATGCGCGGGAACAGTGCCGCGCGCGCCGCGCCGATCTCCGCATTGGCCGAGCGCAGCGCATATTCGGCGGACATGATATCCGGTCGGCGCAGCAGCACATCACTGGCGAGGCTGGCGGGCGGCTCGGCGATGGTCGGGCCGGCCTGCTCGATCCCCTCGGGCAGCAGCGCGGTGTCGATGGGCGCGCCGACGAGCAGCTCCAGAAGGTTGCGATCCTGAGCCTGCGCGGTGATGGCGCGGGCAAGGTCTGACTGGGCGGTGGCGAGGATGGTCTGCGCCTGCCGCAAATCGGTGCGTGGGGCGATGCCGCCGGAAAGTCGCGCCTGGGTGAGATCCACGCTTTTCTGTGCGGCCTCCACCGTGGCGTTGCCGAGCGCGCGCAGGCTGCTGTCCGCCGCATAGGCCAGCCAGGCGTTGGCGATGTCGCCGATCAGCGTGAGCCGGATCGCCTGCGCATCCGCCTGGGTGGCGAGATAATCGTTACGAGCCGCATCGGAGAGGGAACGCAGGCGGCCGAACAGGTCCAGCTCATAAGCGGTGATCGAGAGATCGGCCGAACTGCTGGTCGCCGCGGGCGTGCCCTCGGTCGAGCGGCGGGTCACGTCCGCGCCCGCGTCGATCTGCGGGAACAACTGGGCGCGCTGGATGCGGGCCTGGGCGCGGGCGCGCTCGATATTGGCGGCGGCCTGCCGCAGATCGCGATTATTGTCGAGCGCCAGCGTGACGAGATTCTGCAGTCGCTCGTCGCGAAACAGATCGCGATAGCTGGCGGTCGTCACGCCGGCGAGATCGGCGGGGGGCGCATAGGCATCCCCGGCCGGCCAGCTTGCCGACACCGGCGCCGCGCCGCGCTCATAAGCCGGGGCGAGCGAGCAGCCGCCAAGCAGCAGGGCGGCGAGGAGGGGGGACGAGCGCATCATCCCGCCTCCCTCGACCGCGCATGGCGTGCCAGGATGCGCTCGCTCAGTTTCATCAGCACGTCGCGCGTGGCGCGGCGGACGATGACGAAGAATAGCGGAATGAAGAAGATCGCCAGCACCGTCGCAGTCAGCATGCCGCCGACCACCGCCGTGCCGATGGCGACGCGGCCATTGGCGCCCGCGCCGGTGGAGAGGGCGAGCGGCATCACGCCGAACACGAAGGCGATGGAGGTCATCAGGATCGGACGCAGCCGCAGCCGTGCGCCTTCCACCGCCGCGTCGATGATGCGCATGCCGCGTTTCTCCGCCTGCTCGGCAAACTCGATCATCAAAATCGCGTTCTTGGCGGCGAGGCCCATGGTGGTGAGCAGGCCGATCTGCAGGAAGATGTCGTTGGTCAGCCCCCGCAGCGTGACCGCGACGACCGCGCCGATCAGGCCGAGCGGCACGATCAGCAGCACCGCGATGGGGATGCTCCAGCTTTCATAGAGTGCGGCGAGGAACAGGAAGACGACGAGCAGCGAGAGCGCATACAGCATCGGCGCCTGCCCGGAGGATATCCGCTCCTGATAGGACAGGCCGGAATAAGCGAGGGTCACGCCCGGAATCTCGGCGGCGAGCGTATCTATGCGACGCATCGCCTCGCCCGAGCTGTAGCCCGGCGCGGCCTGCCCCAGAATCTGGAAGGAGGGAATGCCGGAGAAGCGCGACAGGCTGGACGGGGCGACCGACCAGCTCATCGTCGAAAAGGAGGAGAAGGGCGTCATGCTCCCGTCGCTGCCGCGCACATGCCACTGCGCCAGATCCGTCGGATTGGAGCGGAACTGCGCATCGCCCTGCACATAGACGCGCTTGACGCGGCCGGCATCGACAAAATCGTTGACGTAGCGGCCGCCCCAGGCGGCGGAGAGCGTGGTGTTGACGTCATTCTGGTTCAGGCCCAGCGCGGCGAGCTTCTGGTGGTCGATGTCGATTTGCAACGAACTGGGCGCCGTCAACTCGGTCACGCGGATGGCCGCCAGCTCCTTGTCGGCGCGGGCCGCGGCGACCAGCTTATCCTTGGCGGCCTCGAACGCGTCTGGTGAGAGATTGCCGCTGTTGAGCAACTGCACTTCAAAGCCGGTCGATTGGCCAAGACCGCGGATCGGCGGCGGCACCACGGCGAACACTTCGGCATCGCGCAGGGCGGAGAGGGCCTGGCTGGCGCGGCGGGTGATCGCCTCGGCCGTGTTATCCTTGCCTGGCCGCTCGTCCCACGGCACCAGCATCATGAAGCCGCGCCCCTGATTCTGCCCCGTGCCGCCACCACCGCCGCCGCCGGCGATGGTGAACAGCGTCTGGATGTTGTCGCCCTCATAGGTGTGGAAATAATCTTCGATTGCCTTCTGCACTTCCTTGGAGCGGTTGATCGTCGCGCCGGTCGGCAGCTGGAACTGCACCGCGCCGGTGCCCTGGTCCTCATTGGGCAGGAAGCCGGTGGGCAGCCGCTGGAAGATGACGACGAGCAGGATGACGATCACGCCATAGCCGAGCAGGGCGCGGCCGCGATGATCGACGATCTTGCGGATCGTGACGAGATAGCGCGCGGTCATGTCCGACGAGCGGCGATTGAAGCCGGCGCGGGTGCGGTGCAGCCAATCATACAGGTCGGGGAAGCGCCGCTCCACCCAGCCGGCCTTCTTCGCGGCCTTGTCCTCCTCCGTCGGGTGCGGCTTGAGCAGATTGGTGGTCAGCGCCGGTGAGAGGACGATGGCGACCAGCACGGAGAGCACCATGGCGGAGACGATGGTGATGGCGAACTGGCGATAGATGACGCCGGTCGACCCGCCGAAGAAGGCCATGGGCATGAACACGGCCGAAAGCACCAGCGCGATGGCGATGAGCGCCATGGTGATCTCGCGCATCGATTCGATGGTTGCCTCGCGTGCGCCCATGCCGGGATTTTCCGCCATGAGCCGCTCGACATTCTCAACGACGACGATAGCGTCATCGACAAGCAGGCCGATCGACAGAACGAGGCCGAACAAGGTGAGCGTGTTGATCGAGAAGCCGGCGATATAGAGCACGCCGAAGGTGCCGAGCAGCACCACCGGCACCGCGATGGTCGGGATGAGCGTCGCCCGCCAGTTCTGGAGGAACAGATACATGACGAGGATGACGAGGATGATCGCCTCGACCAGCGTCTTGGTGACTTCGGAGATGGACAGCTTGATGAACGCGGTGGTGTCCTGCGCGAAGCTATATTGGAAGCCCGGCGGGAAGTCCTTGGCCATCCGCGCCAGAGTGTCCTTGATGCGCGTCGCTGTGGTCAGCGCGTCGGCATTGGGAGCGAGCATGAAGGAGAGGCCGGCGCCGGGATAGCCGTTCACATGGATGGTGGCGTTGTAGCTTTCCGCGCCCAGTTCCACACGGGCGACATCGGAGAGGTGCACGGTGGCGCCGCTCGGCAAGGTCTTGACGACGATCTCGCGGAATTGCTCCGGGGTCTGAAGGCGCGACTGGGCGGTGACGGCGACGTTGAGATATTGATCCGGCGGTGTCGGCTCGGCGCCGAGCTGGCCGGCGGAAATCTCCGTATTCTGGGCCTGAATCGCCGCGATCACGTCGCCCGGCATGAGGCGATAGCTCGCCAGCTGATCCGGGTTGAGCCAGATGCGCATGGCGTTGGGCGCGCCAAATACGTTGACGTCGCCCACGCCCTCGATCCGGCTGAGCGGGTCCTGGATGTTGGACGAGAGATAATCCGACACCTGCTGCGGCGTCATCCGGCTCGATGAATCGTAAACACCGATGAGCAGCAACTGGTCCGGGTTGGATTTGCGCACGCGCAGCCCCTGCTGCTGCACTTGCTGCGGCAGGCGCGGGACGATCTGCTGGAGCTGGTTCTGCACCTGCACCTGCGCCACATCCGGGTCCGTGCCCTTGTCGAAGGTGACGGTGATGCTCGCGCCGCCGCGCGAGTTGGAGGAGGACGAGAAATAAAGCAGCCCGTCAATGCCGTTCAGCGATTGCTCGATGACCTGGGTAACGCTGTTCTGCACCGCTTCGGCCGAGGCGCCGGGGTAGCTGGCGTTGATGCTGACCTGCGGCGGCGCGATGTCGGGATATTGCGCGATGGGCAGCGAGAAGATGGCGCCCACGCCGCCGAGCATCACGATGGTGGCGAGCACCCAGGCGAGGATCGGCCGGTCGATGAAGATGCGGGACAGCATGCCTCAGCGTGCCGCGCCGTTGGCCGATGCGGGCGCGCTCTTGGGCGCCACACGCTGCGGCGCGTTGGCCGGCACCGGCTTGATCGCGGCGCCGGGGGTCAGGCGGCCCGTGCCCTGGACGATGATATGGTCGCCCGCCTTCACGCCGCTGGTCACGACCCAATATTCGCCCTGGATGCGCGGCGCGACGATCTTGCGCTGCTCGGCCTTGTTGTCCTTGCCGACGACGTAGAGCAGCGCGTCGCCCTTCTCGTCTCGCGAGACAGCGGCCTGCGGCACCAGATAAGCGCCGCGATCGATCGCCTGGGTGAAGCGCGCACGCACGAACATGCCGGGGAGCAGCCAGCCCTGCGGATTGGGGAACTCGGCGCGCAGCGTCACCGTGCCGGTCGCCTCGTCCACCATCGCCTCGGCGAACTGGACCTTGCCGGCGGCGTCATACACGCTGCCATCCTCCAGCACGAGGCGCACGTCCGCCGCTGTTGGCGCCGCGCCGCCGTGCGCGAGCAGCTTGCGCAGCGCCAGCAGTTCGGTCGAGCTTTGCTGGATATCGACATAGATGGGATCGAGCTGGTTGATCTGTGCGAGCGGTGTCGCCTGATTGGCCGTCACCAGCGCGCCCTCGGTCACGGCGGAGCGACCGATGCGGCCACTGATCGGCGCGGGCACGGCGGTATAGCCCAGATTGATTCGCGCCGTCTCGCGCGCGGCGCGGCGTTGCGCCACGGCCGCCTCCGCCTGCCGCGCGGCGGCCACGGCGTTGGTATAATCCTGCTTGCTGATCGCCTCGATCTCGACCAGCGGCTTGTAGCGCTCGGCCGTGGCGCGGGCGGCTTCCGCGCTGGCCACGGCGCTGGCAAGGTTCGCCTCCGCCTCCGCCGCGGCGGCGCGATAGGGCAGCGGGTCGATCTCATAGAGCGGCTGGCCGGCGCGCACCATCGCGCCCTCCGTGAACAGCCGGCGGCGAATCACGCCCGAAATCTGCGGCCGAACGTCCGAACTGCGCCAGGCGCTGGTGCGGCCCGCCAATTCCGTGACGAGCGGCACGTCTTCCTGCTGAATAACGACATAGCCGACATCCAGCGGCCCGCCATTGGCGCCACCTCTTCGGGATTCGTCCTGCCCGCTGCAGCCGGAGAGAAGCGCCAGCAACATGGCGGCGGAGCCGATCAGGGCCGGGCCGGTGATCCGTTTGAGTCGATAATGCAAGAGCAGCTCGCGGGTGTGAGTCAGCGGGAGGAGGCGTGTCAGGATTCAGACTGATTAGTGGACAAAGTCAAGTTATGAACACAAAGAGAAGATTGTTCGCAATCTATCTAATTTCGCGCTAGCTAGGGGCGTCTGCCATCACGACATTGGCAGCGCGTGGAGGGGGTCGGCTGGGCCGGTTCGTCGAAGCGACAGGGTTTTGGGCTTATACAGCAGGCGAATCGGCGTGGCATGCGGGATGCGCGCCGGCGCCCGGAATGGCAAGAAAGGCGAAGTGACATTGGATCCGCTGCATTTTCGCGATGTCCTGGGAGCATATCCGACCGGCGTGTGCGTCGTTACCTCGCAGGCCGGCAATGGCGAGCGATGGGGGCTGGCGGTGGGGTCGTTCACCTCCATCTCGCTCGATCCGCCCCTCGTCGGCTTCCTGCCGGACAAGCGCTCGCGAAGCTGGGCCAAGATCGAGCGGACCGGCAAATTCTGCGTCAACGTGCTGGCCAGCGCGCAGCTTGACGATTGCCGGCGCTTCGCCTCGCGCCATGACGACAAGTTCGAGGGCATCGCCCACGGCAAGAGTCCCGCGGGACTGCCGCTGCTGGACGATGCGCTGGCATGGATCGATTGCGATGTGGAGCGTGTGCTGGAGATTGGCGATCATCTGCTCGTCGTCGGCTCCGTTGTCGGGATGGATCGGCGCGGCGATGGCCAGCCGCTGATCTTCTATCGCGGCGGTTATCACACGCTGGCCGAAATCGAGAAAGAGCGCGTATAGGAGCGCTGTTCGCCCACTCAACAGGGAAGGGGCATCGATCTATCTCGCCGGGGTAGGCCGGGGCGCAAAGGGGAGGATCGCCTCCAGCTCGGCAAGCGCGGGCTTGCCCGGCACCGCATAACCCTGCCGCATCAGGAACACATGGCGGACGATCTCCGCCTGCTGCTCGATCCCGTAGCGGCGGAACGGTCTGCCCGGCTCGAACACATAATCGTAACGACAGAACGGATGGCGGCGCAGCAGCAGGTTGATGCCGTGCTGATGCTGCCAGACATGCGTGCGTCTATCATAAAGTAACACACCCTGTCGGCAGCGCGATTTTCATGCGGGGTGAAACGGCAGGATGCTTTCCATTGTCGGCAGCGGCGGCGCACCGGGCACGACGACACCGTGACGCATCAGGAAGGTATGCCGGACGATCTCGGCCTGTTGTTCCAAACCGTAGCGATCCAGCGTCCAACCGGGTTTGATCGTGTAGTGGTATCGGCAGAATGGGTGCCGGCGTAGCACGAGATTGATCCCGCGCTGGTGTTGCCAGACGTGAACCAGCTCGTGGATCAGGTGCCCTTGCCACCCGATCGAACTGCTAGCGAAGCAGTCGCGATAGCTGTCGCCTTTCGGATGAAAATGTATGTTGCCGCATGGGGCCATCGTCACGTTGCGCGGCTGGAAGAAGGCCCATTTGCGCCGAACGATCCGCACCGCCGCATAATCGATGGTGTCGCCGAAAACACCACGAGCCATCGTTATCTCTTCTGGGGTGAGCTGGCGGCTGATCGGGTCGATTGCGGTCATGCCCCGAAGATAGGTGATCAGGGTCAACGCCGCACGGACCGCCACCGCCAGACAGCAATTCGGGGCTGCTTATTTTTCGCTTGCGCTGCCGGCGAGAGGCGCCTAAACGGCGCGGCACCAACGAGCCGAAGCGGTTTTCCGCATCACCTTGCTCGTCGGCAGATCGACCCCGCGAATACGCGCCTCAGGACACAGGATAACTGCGTCCGCTGCGTATCGTGCTCTTTGGCTGGGTCGGCCTGACGACAAGAAAGGTCGATAGAATGCTCGTTAAGTCTGACAATCTGACATCCTCGGCGCTGGTGCGCGTTTCGTCTGGGCCGAAGGCGCCTCGCCCGTTCATGCCGGCGGACGAAATTTCCCTCCGGCATCTCCAGACGCGCCACGCCAGTGTGACGCGACTGGAAGGGAACGCCGTTCGCCGACGCGCGCTGCTCCTGCGGGATCAGCATCGGTTCGTCGCCGAATATGGCGTCGCCTCCATCAACGCCTATGCCGAAACGCAGGGCTTCGTGCTAACGGCGGTGTCGCTGGTCCATCACCTTGCGGCGCAACTGCTGCTCAACATCAACATCCAGGACGTAGCCGACGATGCGCGCGATGCCTGTCAGAACGAAGTGTCGCAACTAGCCCGCGCGCTTGCCGATCTCCATGACCGTGCGAAGGAGCACAACACGCTGAGCGACGACGAGTTTGTCGCATGGTATCGGGAGCAAGGCCGGATTACCGGGCTGGCTAAAAAGCATCTCGCGAGCAAGCGGGTGGCGAAACCGTCGATGGTGAACGGCGGCAAGACCAGCGGCCCGGCCCCGAAGACGCCGGCCGAGCAGGTGGACGAGATGTTCGCCAACCCGGCCGGGTTCGACATCAGCGCCGTGGCTGCGATCACGTCCGGCAAGGAAGGCCTGTTCGCGTATCGGCAGGAAGGCCAGACGATCAGGCTGATCCCGCTCGAAGCGGACGCGACCACCATCATCGGCCTATCGGGTCATGCGCCCTGTCCGTTCTCGGCGATGCCGTCCGATCTGCGCTTCTACCGTCAGATGCTGCTCGCCGGCGTCGCCTTCGTGCCCGACGAAATGAGCAATGTTCCCATCGAACAGGTGCCAGAAGGCGATGTCGCCAACGGCAGCTACGACATGCTGCCGGCGTCGGCGATGTATCTTGTGGAGCGCGACCTTTTCAGCATCGCTCATGCGCGGCGCGATGATGGCCTGATTGTTGAGGTGGTGCCTAGCATCGACCTTGGCTATTCGATGAAGGGCGACTGCTTCATCGACAATCTGACGCGGCGCCGGGTCGGTGAAAGGCTGCTTGGCGAAGCGGACGCTGCCCGGTTCGGGCAGGCGCCGGTGGACGGCATGGCGGCCCAGTTGAGCATTGCCGGCCGCACCAAGACGCTGACTTTCACGGACGGAGCGGACGACCAGTCGGTCAACCTCATCATCAAGGAACGACGCATCGGCTCGATCTGGACATATCGGGTCAGTGCAGACTTCGCGGCATCAGCTTCGGCGGTGATGACGGCCAACGAGGTTGAGGCGTTTGACGCGACGTTTATGCCGGTCCTGCTGAAAAAGCAGAAGGACCGACCTGTCACTATCACGGTCGGGCGCAAAGGCATCAGCTTCGCCAACGACAAGGCCCAAGCAGCGCCGTTCGCCGCGACGGTGAAGGCTAGCGCGAAGGTTCGGGTCATGCTTCATGATCTGCGTCGGGCGATGGTAGGGCTTATGGCGCTGCCCCGCGTCGGCGGCCTGACATGGCATCTCGATCCGAACGGCCTGTTGCTTGTTGAGGCGGTGACGGACGCGGCGACCTATCGCGTCTTCCTTCAGACGCTCGAACCGAACCGCGAGCAGCCGACGCGATCACGTGCGCTACGCGAGCGGGTGGAGAGCCTGCCCGCCGTGGAAGCGGTCCCCGCCGACATGGCCGCCGCTGCCTGATGTGATAATCACGCCCATGTGATTAATCACATGGGCGTGATCCTGCCGAGGATCATTCCCGATGACACGTGACTTCTCGTCGCGCGGCACGAACCGCGCGCGCTACCTTTTTGCTGGCCAGACTTCGACACACCGGACCCCGTATCGTGTCGCAGGCACGCTGCGGCCGGGTGGTTTGCCAGCATGGCTAAACGGACCTGCCGATCTCGACTACATGGACGCCGCCAACCCGTTTTTCTTCAATGACCGGGCGCTTCATTCCGCCGGCCAGTATATCGGCCAGGTCAAACCGCTCGATGCCGGCACCTTCTCACGTCGTCCCAGCAGCATTCTCCTGTTCGACAGCGGCGGGCTTCAATTCGGGCGCGACCCGACGAGGTGGCAGGGCAATGCGTCGCGGGCATGGGCGCTGCGCTTCCTTGAAGCTCATGCTGACGAGGCAATCACGCTCGACGTGCCCACGCGCGTCATCACGCCGGGGATACTTCCCTTCGACAGCTTCGGGACGGCGCTGGCGACGACCGTGGACAACAACCGCTATTTCGCTCGCCATCGGTCCGGCGGAGTGCGGTTCCTGTCTGTGCTGCAGGGCGAGACGAGCGCCGATGCCGTTGCGTGGTATAACGCGGTGAAGGTCCAGCCGTTCGAGGGCTGGGCATTCGGCGGCTCCCTTCGTGTCGACTACGTTCATGTTGTCTCGATGCTGCTGCGCCTTATCGCGGATGGCCTGCTGACGCCGGAGCGCAATCGGCTTCATTTCCTCGGTGTCGGCACGCTGACCCATGCCGTTATGTTGAGCGCAATCCAGCAGGCATTGCGCGAGCACTTGGGCGACGACGACCTGCTCATCACGTTCGACACCAGTTCACCGTCGCATCTGGCGACCAACGGCCTAATCTTCGGTTATCCGAACATCACGCCCACATCGTTCGCCATGTCGATGCTGAAGCCGCCGGCCAATCCGGTTCATCAGGATTGGCGGACGCCTTTTCCGGTGACGAGCAGCCGGATCGCGGAGGGATTGCTTGTCAGCGACCTATGCGTGCCGGCGATCACGCGCCAATCAGGCTGGGATGCGCTGGGGCACGAAATCGTGGTCAACCACAACCACGAAAGCCTGCTGCGCGGCATCGATGACGCGAACTCGACCATGGAAATGCCAAGCGCATGGTCGAGCGCGCTCGCGCCAGACTACATTATCAAGGCGCATCGCGCATTGCGAACGATGTTTCGCTATTCAGACCCGCTCGCCCATGTTCGTAGGCAAAGCGCATCTTTCGCGACGATCCGGGGATCGAAAGCGAAGGAGGAGCAGTAGCACCTACGCCGCGCCAGCCTTGCCCATCAGGCGATACACGCTGGCGCGGCCGATGCCCATGTCGCGCGCGATGGCGGCCGGGGTCATCCCCGTCGCTACCAGCGCTTCGATCCGAGCGGTGTCAATGGTGGGGCGGCGTCCGCGATACACGCCTTTGGCCTTTGCGCGCTCGATCCCGTCGCGCTGGCGCTCGCGGCGGATATCGGCTTCGAACTCCGCCACCGCGCCGAGGATCGAGAGGGTGAGTTTGCCGGTGCTGGTCGTGGTGTCGATGCCGGACTGCTGGAGGACGCGGAAACCGCAGCCCTTGGCTGTCAGCCGCTCGATAAGCCGGTGCAGGTCCACAACAGATCGCGCGAGCCGATCGAGCCGCGTCACAGCCAGAACGTCGCCCTCGCGCACGAAGTCGATCGCGTCCGCCAGCGCGTCGCGGCCTTCGGTTGTTCGGCCGCTGCGCTTCTCGGCGAACACCTTTTCGCAGCCAGCCGCCTCTAGATGCTCGTGCTGAACCTCAAGGCTCTGGCTGCTGGAACTGACGCGCGCGTAACCGACGATCATGGCACCTCCTGTCTCGGATGGGTCTGGACCGTAGGCACGATGCGTCTCGGATATGTCGCGTCAACCGAAACAAGACGCGCTGCCACGTCTCAACGCCGCGTCTCGGGAGGGTAAACCAGCAAAGACATTTTCAGCATACGCCGAATTCAGTCTGCCAAGGCAGCGAGCACAGCGTTAGCCAACACCGTCTCCGTTAGATCGAGGTTTTCCGCCCCGAGGTTCAACACACCTCGATAGACTTGAACAGATCCAATATTTCCAACCCGTTCGACCGGAACGTCATAGCCTTGCGGGAATGATGGATACAATACCATCACCTTTTCACAGCCGTAGCGTGCCGCATAGCACATGAGTTGCTCCGTATCGCCCCGATCCGGCAACGTCTGTGGCGGCTTGTATTTTACGTCTATAATAAATTTGTGTTTATTATTTGATCTAAGAACTATGTCGGGTTTCACATCGGCGTTTTTGGTACCTACAAAAAGCTCGGTGAAGAGGCTATCTTTCGCTCCACCACTGCCGCCGATGTTGCCATCCAAAACTTCGATATCGCCGCCATCATATTTTTGCGCTAAGACACCCCGCGCATAACTCTCAAATATGGCGGCGAAGTCGATCACGGCAGCCGGCGCAATAACTAGTCCTCCTGACCCCCGAATGGCCATTCCTTGTTCAGCCAATATATATCCGGCAAATCTTAGAGCGTCGAAGTATGCGGTTCGATGCTCCGGTAGGAAGCGCGCGTAGCGAGCAATCGCTTCGGCGGTTATCTCCCCCGAGGTGGCAGGACCAACCCCTTCGAAATGTCTAAAAGCCTCCAACAAACGGCTCAATCGTGCGTCAGAGCTGCTCCCGTCTGACGCAATATAGAACATGATCATTCGTTCGATCGCCGTTCGCAGGAGCCGGTTGGGGGCGATGTCAATTGTCCGTTCGAAGGACGAATACACCGCGAGTGGCACGCCAGTGGCATTGGTCCGAACTGCGGATCGGAAGGCATCAAGACGCCCGGCCGGCGCACTGCCTGATTTTGTTAGCCGCACATATTCTTTAAGCAGCCCCCCGCTCCGCACTTCATCCAAGGCGAAGAGAAATCTGTCGGCCAAGACGTCAAAGAGCGACCTTGGTCGGTCCTCGACCGCTAGATAGGTATGGGTATGATCGGAAAACAATGTCAGATTGCCAATCGGAGCCCTTTCTATAATTCTTTCAAGATTTTGGATCGGAACTCGCGCATCTATTTCCAACATGTATCGGTCATTTAGGGGGATATGGCCAATCCACCCATTATTTCTCAATACAAACCGACGCGTCTTCCTCTTATATTGAACCTCGAAATAAGATTGAACGTTATCGTATAGGTCGAGTGAGCCGTCTCCGCTGATGATGTCAGTCGGCAGGTCAATCTCTTTATGCTCTACCGCTTTCAATATAGTGCGGTCGATATGCTTCGCGCCGGCGTGCCCTTTGGTCCCGAGGGCTGCAGCCAAACCAAGCAATTCATTCATTGCTCAAGAACCGCAGCCTCGCCGTCCCCTTGCGTTGATACGATATCGTCAGCAACAACGCCCTTCCAAGCTTCCTCCAGCCGCCGGAATGTAGCCAGATCGAGGCTACACGCACGCCGCAACGTAGGAAGGAGACGCAGGGTCCAAATATCCTGTGCTGACGCAGCATCCACGCACTTCAAGAAATAGGCATGACCAAGCCGAACCCGCTCCAGGCTTTCCGATTGTAGCAGCTCAAAAAATGCGATCAGCCGTCCAAGGAAAGGCTGTTCAGCACCAGCCTCTACAAGTAACATCTCGAGCTGTTTAGCGTCTGGAAGAATATCAATCTGAGCGAACCGACGCTCGAGCGCAGCATCAAGTTCGTCAACCCCCTTATCCCAAGGATTCATCGTTCCAATTACCACAAGATTTTTTGGGATAACAAGCTCTTCTCCCATTGACGTACTGAACGCTCTGTCGCGCTTGTCCATTTCTAAATACGTCAAAGCCTCACCAAAAACACGGATTACGTCGGATCGACTTATCTCATCGATGACCATGACATATCTTTGAGCCGGATCAGCAGCCGCCTCGCGACATATCAGGGCGAATTCTTTTGCTGTCGGTTCAAACATGCCGTTCGCATTCGAACGGTAGCCAAAGACAAAGTCTTCATATTGATAGCTTGGGTGAAATTGAACCGATCGGACCGCTTCCCATTTGCCTGTGAGCGCAACGGCAATTTGCTGGGCATACCAACTTTTGCCCGTTCCCGGCGGGCCGGACAAAATCACTCCCGCAAACCCCAACTCAAGAGCGCGGTTCACGAGGCGGAGGTTACGGTTATCGATTGGGAGATCAGTGGCGTCGACAATCGGAGATACCTCGCCGCCGATCTCATCGTCGCCTGCGAGGTGCGCGAGATCTAAATCGTTTAGATCCAAACGCCGGACGGGATCGGTTATCACGTGCGGCATGCTTAACCCTCGTATCGCTCGAAATCGGTAGGCGCGTATTCCGCACTATCATCGCGAAATATCGTGTCGAAGACCTCGTCACCAGCGCCGCGCCCCGCGTCGATATGAAGCCATGATCGAAGCGCCTCAACGACCTGCGATGGCTCGGGTGAGCCCATCGACAGCGCGTGGTCCCGAAAGAAAAACGCCGATAAAGCAACAGCGGGAATTTTATTGCCTACGAGCATTTCCGAGAGGACCGCTGTGGCGTGCCCAAGCTTCAAGCGATAGGCGACACCGCTTCGGGTGTTATTAGATTTGACAACCTCCAGAACGTGCGACAGCGGCCGACCTTCACGGATGGACGCGCCGCTATAAGAACCCGATGTATTCTTGTTTGAAGTTGTGATGCCAGTGCCACGACTTCGAAACGGCTGGAGATATGGTTTCTGATCAGGCAAACCGTCTATTGCGAGATAGGTCCGATAGAAGGTCGCGATATAAGACGCGTCTAGATCAACACGCCCTTGCGCCACTCCACCATGGAGCAGAGCAAGATATCCCGGGAGCTGCTCGTGGGTCCGCATACCAGCCAAGTGTTCGATCGATCGACGTATGGCCGGTATGCGGAACGTGTAAAGCTGCTCATCAGGTGCCGTCGTCGCCAAGGTCAACCTCTTCCGCTAGGTAATGCGGATCGAGGTCTACACCAATTGCGCTGCGACCAACAGCAGCTGCCGCACGTAGCGTCGTTCCCGTCCCCATGAAGGGGTCCAACACGATACCGGGCCGGAAAGGGCCATCGGCATCACTCATGGTCCAGCCGGCGGCTCGGCGCTTCGCGAAAGTAAACTCGCGGAAATACCCACCCAAAACCGACTTCGCGTGGGCGGCCAATTCTTTGACATGAGCGGCGTTGCGGCCCGTTCCTGTTTGAACCTTCAAGGCTTTGCCGGCATCGGAAATTCCGGTCGCCTGAATGGCTGCGAGGTGAGCATCGGTAAGCCCATGCTGTTTTGCCAGTTCAAGCGCCCTGCGCGCCTGCGGTCGACTGGTGTCGAGCTCAAACGTCCGTTCGACAATTCGCTCCCGCGGCAAGCCAGTCGCGAGTGAAACCTGTTCAGGACAGGCAAGCGTGATCATTCGATCAACTAGTTCGTCTGGAAAAGGGGCAAGATGACGACTGACGTCACGCCGCAGACCGATGCGCCAGACGTCTGTAGGCCCAGTTCCATTGCCATACTTTTCCGCGTATCCAAACTGGTCATAATAATATCCACTCCTTTTCTGCGTGAAGTGGAGTATGTATTCATGCCTGCTTTTTAATCTGTCTTTCGCGGGATCGGGCATCCCAGCATCCTTCGCCCAAATAATCCTGTTTCTAAGAAACCATCCGTCGTTTTGAGCAGCAATCTCGAGGCGGCTCGGCGTCGATGCCAACGAGCCTTTGTAATAGGTGTCGCCTATGTTTATGAACACGGACCCCCATTTTGGAAGTATTCGTCGCCACTCTCGCATACACGCAATGAGGCTCGATACGAACTCGTCGGCTGTGGCCTCTTGCCCAATCTGCCCCGTCACACCGTAGTCACGCTTAAGCCAATACGGAGGAGACGTGATTACGACATCCGCAGCCCCCGCAGGAAGCGGGATGGCGCGGGCATCCCCGATCACGCGCAAGATCGTAGGGTTGCTCATGTCATTTTGATTTTCCGCCTGATTGCTGCGAGCCTCAGGCGTCGCGCCGGCCGAGGCCGCAAGTCGTTGATGGTATTCGGGTTCGCAGTCAGCCATTTTCGATCAATCTGGTGTCAAAGCTTCGCAAGCTCGAATGCCTAGCAGGTAGTCGGAAGTTCGTCGACCCCCTCTGTCACGTCCGCCCCGAAATTTCGATCATCGGCATCGCGACAGCGCCTGCGCCATGACGTGTTTCGCTAACCGGCCGGCGGCGGTATCGTCCAGTTGGGGAGCAACCTCATACGCGATATCTGTCAAGCCCATGGCGAGCTTCAGCAAAGCCGTGAGGCTGGGCGCGGCACCCGAACAGCGCAAGTAATCGTAATAGCGGGCCGAATGGCCAAGGTAATTGGTAGAAAATTCGGCATGGGTCGACGCGCGGCCAGCTGCTTTCAGAAATTGGTAGATGTCATCAAGGATCATGGGGACCTCCGTTGCGAGCGCTCCCGTATTTACCGTCACAGTCCTCCGATCCGGCACATCCCTTCCTCGGTGATAAATAGCTTTGCGAGCCGGCTAACATTCCCGGCCGCAGGGAAAATGCGATGCTACAACCTACGCCTATGCCACTCACGGCGGCGGAAAAATACCGGGCGGAATGCGTCCGATGGATGACCGATTTCGAGCCGAACCTGTTCGTGACCTTCGCGATCAATCGCTGGGTCAGCATGGACGAGGCGCAACGAACGTTCGAGGAATTTCACCAGCGGCTCGATCGCAAGCTGCTTGGCCGTTCATATTTCGACCGTCCAAGCAACCGCACCGTCTATATCGCCGCCATCGAGAAGCCCGACACAAACATTCACATCCACGCGCTATTCCGCATGACAACGGAGCAGGCCGCGCGTTTTGGAGATATCGCACCCGGCATCTGGACGAAACTGGTAGCGGCTGGAAACCTCGACATTCAGCCGGTCCGTCATACCGAAGGGGCGGCGCGCTATGTCACGAAGGCGTTGCGCCCTGAAACCAGCGATCGCTTGCTGACCCCACCGCACATGGGGACGACGACAAAGATTGTTGCCTAACGGGAGGACTGCCGCAACGCGAGGTCCACGGCTGACGAAGCCATCCTGTTCAAGCGGGTGCCGGTGACGGACCCGCAGTGATACCTATCACCAAATGATAGTGAAGATGAATAAGATCCAGTAACGATTGAACGCCAATAAAGCCGAATGTAGTTGGTTTAGAAGAGCGATTAAGCCGTCAATAGATATTCCGTTACCAGTTCCAACGGCTCAAGAACCGTGGTGATGGTGACGGAATTATTTTTGACTGAATTTCCGCATCTGGCCTCCAATCATCGGTCGCTCTTTTGATCCTCGACATTACGGCTCGATCTGTCCGAAACCAGATAGGAGCCGTCCATGTCGATCCTCAAGTCCTTGAAGCTGGCCGCCGCTGCGCCGGCTCTTGCCTCCAACACCGAATATGGCTTTCGCACGAAGCTGTTGGGCTGGCTCGCCGAGCAGAAGGCGATGGCGGAGGCGGAAATCACCGGCAAGCCGTTCACCGCGACGCGGCGCGTAACGCGCACCAATGGCGCCGGGCAAAAGGTTCGCGTCGAAGCGCCACGGCATGTCCGCAAGGGATGGTTCACCGACACCGCCGGCAAGATGTTCATGCAGGTTCGTTACGGTGCGAAGCCGATCGAACTCGCGAAGGGCATGAACGCAGTCGAGGTTCAGAACCTCGCGGCACTGCCCGCCGTGATCGGGTCGATCATCGATGCGGTGAATGCGGGCGAACTGGATGCCCAACTTCAGGCGGCGATCAGCGATCGGAAGGCAAACTTCAAGCCACGCGCGAAGAAGGCCGCTGCCTAATGGCGACAATCGTGAGGCGGGCGGAGATCGCCCGCCTCAACGATCACTTTCGCGGCACCGGAGAGAACGGATGGACCTTTCTGTCTGCCGGCGTCGCCGCCCTTCCAATTTCAACTAAGGATGCGATCATCCGCGCGGTGCGGCTGTTTCGCGATTTTACGCCGAACAACGATCCTTACGGCGAACATGATTGCGCGGCCCTAACCGTCGGGAAGCATCGGATTATCTGGAAGATCGACTATCACCTTCGGGCCGGGCGCCACGGCGTCGATCCAGATGCTGCCGATCCGCGCACAGTGCGGCGGCTCATGACGATCATGCTGGCGGAGGAATGTTGATGCGGCGCTACAACATCGCCGACCTGACTGATGACGACCTCCGCCGTCTACGAATGCTGGTTCGAATGGAACGCGCGGCAGCGCATATCGTCGTCAAAACGGATTATGCTTGGCCGATCCCGATCCAGACCCGACCACGCCAGGGGCAAGAACCGGCGATCGGCGACGCGATCAACTGATTTACCGAAAGATCGGTCGATCGCGTTGGCGGTAACGCCTATGGTCAACGCCATGGCGAGCATCGACATTCACTCCACGCATTCCACGCTCCGCGAGCGGATCGTGGAGCATGTCTTCGTGGGCGAAGCCCTCCGCGCACTTTGGCGGCGCGGCATCACCGATGTCGAAGTCCTTCGGTCGGAGTTTGATGCTCACGGCTACGACTTGGTGATGGGTCGCGGGCAGATCGTCAGACATATTCAGTTCAAGACCGGCGTGCGGAATAAGCCGTCGCCCGTATCAGTTGGTAGCGCGCTCACGGCAAAGCCGAGCGGTTGCGTGATCTGGATTTCCGTGACGCTCGAACTGGATTTGGGACCATTCTGGTGGTTCGGCGGCGAGCCGGGTGAGCCACTTCCTGATCTTTCCGATTTCGCCAGTCCCAAGCGCATCGGCAGAAACAAGGAAGGTGAGCGGCCCCTGCGGGCAAACCATCGAAAGGTGCCTGCTCGATACTTCCGACGCATCGACACTATCGACGCCATGCTGGAGACGCTGTTCGGGCCGCTACCGACTGGGCAGGCGCCAGTCGTTGTCGAAAACGGCTAAGGCAACATCAACGCGGACAACAGGTTGCCATGTCCGACGATGCGACCAAGCCGATCGCGGGTCTGATCTTCGCGGGAGCTATACCACCCGACAAGCCGGCCCAGCCGATCGCGACCTTCGATCCTATCTCCGCGAGTATCCAGCCAGCCCAGCGGGCGGCCAAGCCGATCTCGTAATTCCTGTCGCATACCGTGCCTCCCAATTGTTGAGGCTTTCCGATCGAACGCCAGACTGGCGAAAGGTCAAGCTCCCCGGCTGCAGGGCCAATGCGCCCCGCTGAGGGACGAACGGCACTACGGGGGCACTTGGGACGCCCGGCAGTGCGAGTGGCCCTGCGTGACCCCTCGCAGGGGCTATGCGGTGCGACGGGAGCGCCCTCGCTTCAACACGGTGTCGAGCCGGGCAGCAGCGTCCCGCTTTTCACTCGCGGCGGCTGCGGCTTCCTCTTCCAACGCCAATATACGCACAGGTCGGTTCAGCAGCGCGTCTCGCAACGCATTTGCGTTCGTGCTGACCGTCGTGCCGTCCCGCAGGGTATAGGATGCGCCACCGGCCGCCAATTCGGGAAGAAAATTGAAAGTCCCGATCGTGTTGCCCTGATTGTCGAACTTGATGCCGGCGGCATTGCCCGCCATCAGCAACGTCAGGGTCCGGGTCGGAACGCCGCCGATCATTTCGACAGGATCGCACCACACGACATCTACCACATTGCGGATGGCCTCGCGCACCTTCAGCCGAGCGTCGCGCATCGCCTCGGGATCGCTCGGATCGTTGATCGCTTCGCGAACTTCCAGAACACGCTGAAGGTGGACATTGGGCGGCAGATGGCCGCGTGCGGTCTGAAGCTCCTCCGCGACCTTGGCGCATTCCGCTTCCAAGCCGCGCTGCTCCTGCTTCACGGCACGAAGCACATCGTCAAACTCGTCGCGGTCTTCGTCATCGAACTGCGCCATCTTTCGCACGAGCCGCTTGGCCTCGGCCTTTTTGTTCTCGATCGCCCGTTCGATCTCCGCCAGCCGGATCGCCAAAGGGCCGGACAGGTCATCGCGTTGGAAGAAGCGACCATCAAGCGCGAGGTGGAGCATCGCATCAAGCGCCGCCTTCTCGAAAATGCGATGGTTGAAAAACTCGCGGCGATCGCAGCCGGTATGACGGGCGGCGCTGTCGCATTGCAGGTAGCGATAACGGGCATCGACTTCTGCGCGCCCGCGCATGGTCATCAGCCCGCCGCAATGCCGGCACCGCGCGAGGGTCGAGAACAGGTTGCGGGCATAAGCCGCATAGCGGCCGGATCGGGTTTGCCAGCGTTTCGACGCGCTGGCTCTGGCCCGTGCGACGAGGTCGGCGTCAACGGCGCGCGGGAAAACATTCTCGATCCGCTCGCCGGTTTTCTTGCGTTTGCCGCTCTCCGTCATGCCGGCGGGATGATATTCGCCGTCGACAGCCGGATGCTTCAGCAGGATACCGACATAGCTCCAGCCCCAGCCTTTGTTGGTCGTGGTGCTACGCGCCTTGCCCCAACTCGGCACGCCTTGTTCATTCAGGCGCTTCGCGATGCCCCAATAGCCAATGCCATCGGCCGCCCATTCGTAAATCTGCTTCAGCACCGCCACACGCTCGGGTATTAATTCGTATCGGCGGTAATCCTGATCCTTGTCGATCCGCTCGCCCACGACCCGCAGCCATGCCGGCGGCTTGGCCGACAGAACTTTGCCCTGCCGGGTCAGTTGCTGCTTTCGGCGCCAGGCGTCGGCGACCAGTTCGCTTTTCTTCTCGCTCTCCTTGTGGCTGACCGTCGCATTCATGACGATCTCCATGATCCCCATGAGCGCCATCGGCCCCTTCAGATAGGCCTCATCGAAGATACGCTCGCCATCGACGGTCGCGATCCTGATGCCCTTGTCGCATAGGTCCTCCATCCATCGCTGCGTCACCCGCGGTTCGAGACGGCTCAGTCGGTCAAGCTTGTGAACGACGAGCGTGGTGCCGGGGGCGACGTCGCCAGCATCGACGCGCTTGCGCCATTTGCCCAGATTGCCAACACTCAGGTGATGGCCCTTCCACGCAGACTGTCCGAGGTCCTCCACCACCTCCACGACATTCCAGCCCTTCCGGCGGCAGAAGGCCTCGCACTCCTCAAGCTGCCGCTCTTTCGAGAAGCCCTTTTCCTGCCGCTTGGTCGAGAAGCGAATATAGATAACAGCGTCGGGCAAGCCTATTCTCCGGCGATGACGCCTATGTTTCAGCCTTCTGTGTTACTTTTGGCTAAACGGTCATCTCATGTAGGAACAACCCCTGGCTGGCTGCTGCCTCCTCGCCGAAGCAATCGCAATAGCAGGCGCTTTGTGGATGGAAATGAATGTGCCCGCGCGGGGCCATGACCGTGCCGCGCGGCTGGAATGGCCACCATTTGCGCCGCCGCACCCGCACTGGATCGAGGTCGATCGCGGAGCCGAACATCGCCGCCGCCAGCGCCCGCTCGGCACCGGTCAATGGCCGGTCTTCGGCAAGGAGCGGGCCATCTGCCATGCCGGCAAGATAGAGCGGCGCGGCCGAGGAGCAAGGGCGTCGTCGGCCAGGCACGCCCATGCGCACGCAAAATCGCGCGCCTGTCCGCATGAAGGAAGGTGGATGCCCCGTGAGGATTCGAACCTCAATTGACGGAGTCAGAGTCCGTAGTCTTACCTTTAGACGACGGGGCAAGAGGCGGCGCTGATAGAGCGCGGATTTCTGCGGGTCAAGCGGATTTCGGCTGGTGGATGGAGCGGCGTTTCCATCTGCCGCGCGCGGGACGCCCCGCAGCGCTCTTGCGCGGGAGAGCGGGCGCGTTTAGCGTTTGCGCCAAGTGCCGGCGGACTGACTGCCGGTGAGGAAGGTAAGTTTGGAACGATGGCGCACAACGCTCCCCCCGCGCCGCGGATTGGGCCATGGCCCGGCGCGCCAGGCTTGCGCCGCGATGGGGCTGCCGGAGTGCCGGTGCGCCGGACGCCGGTGCGCGGCAACCTCGCCGCGCTCGACCTCGGCACCAACAATTGCCGCCTGCTCATCGCCCGGCCGGAGGGCGGTGATTTTGTCATCGTCGACGCTTTCTCGCGCATCGTGCGGCTGGGTGAGGGGCTGGCCGCCACGGGACGCCTCTCCGATGCGGCGATCGAACGCACCATCTCGGCGCTCTCCGTCTGTGCCGACAAACTCTGCCGGCGGCGGGTGACGCTGGCGCGATCCGTGGCGACGGAGGCGTGCCGGCAAGCGGAGAACGGCGCCGCATTCGTCGCCCGCGTGCAGGCCGAGACCGGCATCATGCTCGACATCATCTCGGCGCGCGAGGAGGCGCGGCTCGCGGTACTCGGCTGCCAGACGCTGCTGGAAAGCGGCGATGGGCCGGCGCTGATCTTCGACATTGGCGGTGGCTCCACGGAGCTGGTGCTGATCGAGGGGCGCGGGGCGAGCCTTCGCATCCTCGACTGGCTGAGCGCGCCCTTCGGCGTGGTGTCGCTGGCCGAGACTGTGGCGCATCGCGGCGACGGTCCGGCCGAACGCGCCGCCGCCTATGCCGAGATGCTGGAGCATATGCGCGCGGCCTTCGCCGGTTTCGCGGCGCGGCTGCCGGCGGGGGTGGGGGGACTGCGGTTGCTCGGCACCTCCGGCACGGTGACGACGCTGGCCAGCGTGCATCTCGGCCTCGCCCGCTATGACAGGCAGGCGATTGATGGGCTGATCGTGCCGGCGGATGCGATGCGCGCCATCGCCCAGCGACTCTCCACCATGGGCCTTGCCGAGCGGATCGCGCTGCCCTGCATCGGTGACGAACGGGCCGATCTGGTGGTGGCGGGCTGCGCGATCCTGGAGTGCATCCTCGATATCTGGCCGGCCGAGCGACTGGGCGTGGCCGATCGCGGTATCCGCGAAGGCATTTTGCGCTCGCTGCTCGACAGCGCCGTCAACCGGCAGTTGCGCTGATGGCGCGGGGCGACAAACCGGCCGGCACGCGGGTGCGCACCGCCAAGGGCCGCACCGCGCAATCGACGCGCTGGCTCGCGCGCCAGCTCAACGACCCATATGTGAAGCGCGCCAAGGCGGAGGGCTATCGCAGCCGCGCCGCCTACAAGCTGATCGAACTGGATGAGAAATATCAGTTGCTGCGCGGCGCCCGCCATGTGGTCGACCTCGGCCTCGCGCCGGGGGGCTGGTCACAGGTCGTCCGCAAGAAAGTGCCCAAGGCGGCAGTGGTCGGCATCGATCTGCTACCGGTTGATCCCATCCCCGGCGTCACCATCTTTGAGATGGATTTCATGGCGGATGAGGCGCCCGACCGGCTGATGGAGGCGCTGGGCGATGCGCCCGATCTCGTCCTTTCGGATATGGCGGCCAACACCGTCGGCCACCAGCAGACCGACCATCTGCGCACCATGGGGCTGGTCGAGGCGGCGGCGGATTTCGCCATGCAGGTGCTGAAACCCGGCGGGGCCTTCGTCGCCAAGGTGTTTGCCGGCGGCACCGACGACGCCCTGCTGCGCCAGCTCAAGGCCGCCTTCAGAACGGTGAAGCACGCCAAGCCGCCGTCGAGCCGCAAGGGCTCGGTTGAATGGTTCGTGGTGGCGCAGGGCTTCAAGGGGCGGGGTGACGACAAGCCATGAGGCGTGAGAACGGGGCGCTGAGGACGATCTCAGGCACGTTCTTCCGCATCCTGTTCGAGCACTCGCCAGGATCGGACGGACCAATCCTTATGGCGGCGGATAAAAAGCGGGACCCCGGGGCCAAGCCCGGGGTGACGGGAGTTAGGGGCGGCCGCTCGCCATCGGCAGGTGATCGAATCGGGGGATGCGCCTTCACTCCTCGACCAAATCCAGATAGCCGATCACATCATTATCCGTCGCGATGAACAGGTCGGCCTGGATTTCCTCCGGCTGCTGCGCGGCCAGAGCAAGGGCGTCGGCGAGAGAGCCGTAGAGCAAGGTTTGCGCGCCGCCGTCCTCGGCGTCGGAGAGGTGGTAGAGGCGCACGGTGACGTCGCCCGAGACGGTGCGCATCAGGCGTCTTCCTTGAGGCCCAGCTCATGAGCGAGCGGGTCAAGATCGGCGCCGGGCTGGACGACCAGCCAGCGATCGGGATGGCGGGTGTCGACCACGGTGACGGCCCGCTTGGGGCAGAGGTCGAGGCAGCCGACTTCGATGATGCCGGCGCGCGCGGCCCGCCCTTTTCCAACAGCCAGATGCTTGCGTAGCGCCTTGGCGAGCGGCTTGTCGCCGTCCGGCCCGAAGCCGCTGTTTTTGAGCTTCTTCGAGCATTTGCGGCAGACGAGCACCGCCGTGGACCAGTTGGCGCGGGCCTTGCGTGTGGTCATGCCGGCTTCCAGCTCTTGCGCTCCTCGGCCACGCGCAGCACCTCATAGGCGGCCTGGATGGCCTGGAAACGCTGGGCGGCCTCTGCGTCGCCGGGCCGCACGTCCGGGTGGCATTCCTTGGCGAGCGCGCGCCAGTTCCGCTTGACCGCCTCGAAATCGGCATCGGCCTCCAGACCGAGCACGTCGAGCGCGCGCATCTCGTCGCGCGAGCGGCTGCCGTCGCCCGGCCCAGCCCAGCTATGGTGCGCGCTCTGCCGGTAGCCTGAGGCGTCGCGCTGCTCGGCCTTCATGCGGCTGGTGCGCTCCTCCTCGTCCAGCCCCTGAAAATAGTCCCAGCCGCGATTATACTCGCCGGCATGTTCCTGGCAGAAATACCATCGCTCGGGGCTGTTGGGCGATTTGGGCGCGGGGCAGTTGCCCGGCCGGTCACAGCCGTGCCGGTCGCACAGGCGCACCTTCTGCGCCTCGCGCGCGGAGCCGTAGCCTCGCCATCTGGGAAAGCCCCAGTCGTTCGTTCGTCCTGCGCGCGCCATCCGGCCAGCCTAATCCTCCGGCGGGGCGAAATCCACCGTCATGCCCCACCCAATGTCCCAACCAGTGTCATCGCCGCCGGGTGCGCGGCCCCATGTTTATGCCAGGCGGTCTGTAAGCCGGGTTCTGTCCACCGCCGCCGTATCCCGAGGGACGCGCGGGCGGATGGGCGATCATTCCTCTTGGACGGCGCTTGCGCGCCGCCTCCAGCAACCAACCCGGGCGACCGGGCCGAAACATGCCCTGCGGCCGAAGCCGCGCGCCGCCCCTATTCGGTCTTGCTCCCGGTGGGGTTTGCATGGACCGCCCGCCGTTGCCGGGGACGCGGTGCGCTCTTACCGCACCCTTTCACTGTTCACGGGGCCGAAGCCTGCGTGACCTGATCTCTGTTGCACTGTCCCTGACCCCGGCGGACCGGGACCGCCGGATGTTATCCGGCACCGTCGTTTCGTGGAGCCCGGACTTTCCTCGCCGGTCCCGAAGGACCGCCGCGATCGCCCGACCGCCTGGCGGGGCGGATATAGGGGCTGGCGCGCGCGGAGTCATCCCCCTTGGGCGGCCTCCTTATGGGGAGGCACCGGCTGCCCTAATCGTCCCCCCTTGGGCGGGGGAGCAGCAAGGCGAGGAGGATGGCGCGGCATTCGCCGTCGATCACGCCGTCGATCAGGTCCGGGCGGAAGCGGCGCTGGAAGGCGCGCACGGCGGCTTGCGGGTCGGCAATATCATAGCCGAAGCGCTCCAGAGCGAGCATGAAGCCGCTATCGGTCCAGTGCGGGTCCATCAGGTTGCGCGTCGGGCGCGGCAGGGCGAGGCGCAGGCGCGCGAGCTTGCTCCAGGGGAACAGCTCGCCGGGGTCCTGCTTGCGGGCCGGCGCGATATCCGAATGGCCGACGACATTGCCGCGCGTGATCCGGTGGCGCTGGATGATGGCGTGGACCAGCGGGATCAGCGCGTCGATCTGCGTATCCGGGAAAGGGCGATAACCCCATTCATGGCCGGGGTTGACGATCTCGATGCCGATGCTCGCCGAGTTCACGTCCGTGATGCCGCGCCAGTAGGAGAGACCGGCGTGCCAGGCGCGTTTTGACTCATCGACCATGCGGACGACGTTGCCGTCCTCGGTCACGACATAATGGGCCGAGACCTTGCTCTCCGGGTTGGCGAGCCAGCGGATCGCGCTCGGCGCATCCGGCATGCCGGTATAATGCAGGACGAGGATCGAAACCGGCAGGCTGCGCTCATCGAAATTGGGCGACGGCGTCTCGATCATGCGGTTCCTTCCGTTCGCCATGGCTGTGACATGAAGAGCGGGGGCTTTTCAAGCCCGCTGGATGAGATGGGTGGGAAGCGGCCTGTTTCCGCGTCGATATGAACGTTGCTCGCCGCAGAAGCATGAACGCGCGGGCTATCCCGCCCGACGGGGAGCGCCGCTCAACCGGTCAGCGCTTCGCTGGCGCAGCGGTCCGCCCGGGCGGGGTCGGCGCGCCGGTCTGCAATGTAGATGCAGTTGAGATCGCGGCAACTCACGAACCGGCTGCCCAGCCCGGCGATCATCTCGCCCGCGCCCAGCACGAGATAGGTGCCAGGCCGCGCGAAGGCGGCGAGGCTGGCGACGGCCGCGCGCTTCGTCTCGTCGGGAAAGTAGAGCAGCACGTTGCGGCACAGGATCAGGTCGAACAGACCCGAAACGCGACGCGGATCGAGCAGATTGTCGACGCTGAACGTGACCATATTGCGTATCTCGCGGGAGAGCTGCCAATCGTCGCCCATGGCGGTGAACCAGCGCAGCAGTTCGTTGATCGGCAGGCCGCGCTGCACATCCATCTGCGCATAGCGGCCCTGGCGCGCCGTCTCGATGGCGGCTGGCGACACGTCGGTCGCGTGGATGCTGATCCGCCAATCATCCCACACCGGCCCCATGCGCTTGAGCATCATGGCCAGCGAATAGGCTTCCTGCCCGGTCGAGGCGCCGGCGCACCAGATGCGCAGCAGCTTGTCGTGCGCGTGCTCCCGGATGCGCGGCAGCACACTCTCCTCGATGGTGCGGAACACGCCGAGATCCCGAAAGAACGAGCTTTCATGATTGAGCATCGCATCCACCGCCTGCACCGCCAGCGACCCGTGCGGATCGCGCTCGATCGCGGCGATCAATGCGTCGAGCGAGGGGAGGTCGCGCGTGCGCAACAATGGGCGCAGCGAGGATTCGATGCGCCAGCGCCGCCCTTCGCTGACGATCTGGCCGGTCATCTCGCTGAGCAGCCGGCAGAGTTTATCGGCGGCATGATGCGGCGCGGCAGCGGTCATGAGGCGGCCTTGCATTGGGCGATGACGAGATCGGCAATGGCTGGTGGTGGCAGGATGGCGCTGGCAAGCCCGGCCTTGGCGATCGCGCCGGGCATCCCCCAGACGGTGCTGGATTCATGGTCCTGGGCGATCGTCCACCCGCCTGCATCGATGATGGCCTGTGCGCCGGCCAGCCCATCCCGCCCCATGCCGGAGAGAATCACGCCGCAGGCCCCCGCGCCATAGACGCGCGCCATGCCCGCAAACATCGGGTCCACCGCAGGGAAACTGCCGTGCAGGCAGCTTTCCGTGGTCAGCTTGATGAGGACGCCTTGCCCGTGCGTTTCGCGCATGAGCGAGAGATGGGCCTGCCCCGGTGCGACATGGATGGCGCCGGCGCGCACCGCCATACCGTCTTCCGCGACCACCACCTCGCGGCCGGTCGAACGGCGGAGTTGCTCGGCGAACAGGATCTGGAAATTGGCCGGCAGATGCTGGGTGATGAAAATCGGCGCATCGAGTTGCCCGCCCAGTCGCGCAATCAGTTCCATGATGGCGCTGATGCCGCCGGTGGAGGCGCCGATGCCGAGCGCCTGCACCAGCGTGCCCGGCGGGCGCAGGCGTGTGCTGGCCTGATCGGCTGGCTCGGGTGCGCGGCTGCGTTCGGCCGAGGGGACGAGATGGGCCAGCCGGTCGAGCAGATGCTCGACAAACATGTCGCTGAAATGCCCCGCGCTCGGCTTGGCGACCACGTCGCTGGCGCCCATCGCCAGTGCCTGCAAGGCGGTTTCGCTGCCTTCTCGACAGGTCGCCGAGAGCAGCACGACCTGCGTGGCGGTGCCACGTTCGAGCAGCTGGGGCAGCACCGTCAGTCCGTCGAGGCCGGGCATCTGCATGTCCAGCAGCACGAGATCGACCGGCGGTTTGTGCGCGAAGGCAAGCGCCTGATCGCCGGTCGATACGGCGCCGGCGACGGCGAACCGGGAATCATGCCCCAGGACTTTGGCCAGGATTCGCCGTACGACGACGGAATCATCGACAATCAGGACACGGATCGCCGGCCGCGCGGGCATGGCCTGCTTCGGCGGGGCGTCATCCCTTGGGGTGGCGCGGGGGACGGGCATGGGGGGCCTTTCCGCCCTAGAGGATGCCGACGATCTGCAGCTTGCTTTCCAGCGTGTCCCGGTCGAACGGCTTCATGACATATTCGTCCGCACCGGCATCGACGGCGGCGCGGATATGATCGACGCCGTTCTCGGTGGTGCAGAAGATGACCTTGGGCGGATGAGCAAGGTTGCGGCGCGAGAGTTCCTTGAGGAAGTCGAGGCCGCTCATGATCGGCATGTTCCAATCGAGCAGCACCACATCGGGCATGCTCGTGTCGCACATTTCCAGTGCTTCCCGGCCATCGCCCGCCTCATCCACCCGCAGATCGAGCGATTCGAGAATGTGGCGCGCCACTTTGCGAATCACTTTGGAATCATCGACGACGAGGCAATGGGGCATGGTGTGCAACTCTTGAGACCCTGTTTGGGGCTGGACATTAGGGGCGGGGTGTAAGCTTTCCGTAAACGTTCATGCGGCCAGCACGTCGCCGCCGGGTGGCAGCGCGAAATCGGCCAGCGAAACCAGCAGATGGCTCTGCCCGGCATAGTCCACAATGCCGGAGACATAGGGCGCCCACGCCGGATCCATGCGGCCATGCACCGGCTGGGCGCCGTCCGGCGCCAGGCAGATGTCGCTCACCGAATCGACCAGGAAGCCGTAGCTGTGCGCGGCGATGTCGGCGACGATGGCAAGCGATGCAGTCTCATCCAGCCCGCCCTTGCCGAAAATCCGGGCTTCCATGTCGATCACCGTCAGCACCCGGCTGCGCAGGGCCGCCAGGCCGCGCACATGGGCCTGGACCAGCGGCACCGGCACGATTTCCCCCAGGCGGACCACGGCTTCCACCTCGCTGGCGCGCATGGCAATGGGCACGCCGGCGATGCTGGCGAACAGGAACAGTGCTTCGGTCATGCGACCCTCCGCATGGCTTGCGCGATTGCGGCGAAAATCTGGGCGCGATCATAGCGATAGATGGTGCCCGGCGCGGCAGTGGCGGGGGCGGCGTCCGCCCGTAGCGTGACGATGGGGATGGCGTCTGTCTCAGGTCCATCGGCATCGGGATCGGCATCCTGCGCTTCGCTGCGCAAGATGACATGGGCGGCGTCCGGTTCGGCCGTCTGCCCGAACCGCACTTCATGCCCGGCCTGGACGAGCAACGGCGCCAGGATATTGCGCATCCAGGCATCATCCTCGTCGGGGATCAGGCAGCGGATCGGCTCTTCGGCCCGCGCGATGGCGTCCTGGGCATGCGCTTCGGCAAAGAGCGCAAAGGGATCGAGCATCTCGAACTGGTTTTCGCCCACCATTGCCAGCCCGGCGAGCCGACCCCCAGCCAGCGCGGCATCAATCTCCACCGGCACGTCGATAATGTCGATGACGTCCGCGATCAGGTAGCAAAGCTGCTCCCCGCCTGCATGGAGGCGCAGGGACTTGAGACGGCCCTCAAGCGGCTGCTCGGCATTGAGCACCGGCACCAGCCGTTCCTCGATGCGCATGAAGGCCGCGGTGCCGCAGGGCGCGATCTGCCCGGCGGCGATGTCGTCGACGCGGTCGACCACGGCGAGCGGGATAAGCCGGTGCGCGCCATCGCGTTCGCGGACCATGAGCGCCTGCATGGTCGGTGCGGCTGCTTCCTCGGCTTCCGGGGCGATGGAATGGAGCCGGTCGCCGGCGTCCCGCAAGGGGAGCTGCGCTACATGGGCAAGGCCCGCCGCATCGAGCAGCAGCATCGGCCGGCCATTGTCCGGCAGGGTCATGCCGGCAAAGACTCCCGCGGCGGTAACGGCGGGCGAGGCCGGGCGGATCACCAGTTCCTCATTGCTCTCCACCGCCTGCACACCGAGCACATAGGGCCGGCCGGCCGGCGAACGAATGACCATGAGGGTGCGCGGCCCGGCAGCGGTCTTCGGGCGGCTGAGGTTGAGCACCTCCTCCAGATCCATGAAAGCGTGGCGCTTGCCGCGAATCACGGCGATGCGCGCGCCGCCCACCTCCTCCATGGCGACCATGGCGCTGGTCTGGTGGAGCAGCTCGAGCACATTGTTGCGCGGCATCGCGAAGACATGCTGGCCGCAGCGCACGATGAGGCCGGGGATGATCGTGAGCGTGAGCGGAACGCGCATCGTGATGGTGGTGCCGCGTCCCGGCTTGCTGGCGATGGCGATGACGCCGCCGATCTGCTCGATATTGGCGCGCACCACATCCATGCCGACGCCGCGCCCGGAAATAGACGTGACTGTCGTCGCCGTCGAAAGGCCGGCGCGGAAGATGAGGTTGAGCTTCTCGGTATCGCCCATCTGCGCCGCATCGGTCGCGGTGAGCAACCCGCTCGCGATGGCCTTCTCGACCAGCGCGGCGCAGTCGATACCCCGGCCATCGTCCCGCACCTCGATGACGATCTGGTTGCCGGACTGGCGGGCGATGACATGCAGCGCGCCAGTCTCGGGCTTGCCGGCGGCGCGGCGCTCGGCCGGAGATTCGATCCCGTGATCGAGCGCGTTGCGAACGATATGGGTGAGCGGATCGAGAACCATCTCGATCATCTCCCGGTCCATCTCCACCTCGCCGCCGTCAAGGCTTAGCGCGGCCTTCTTGTTCAGGTCGCGCGTCAGATCGCGGATCAGGCGGGGGAGGGCGGCATAGAGTCGGTCGACGCGCTGCATGCGGGTCTTGCTGATCAGATCGCGCAGCTCCGCGACATTGACCGAAAGGCGTTCGAAACTGCTCTCCAGATCCGGCTCTATGACATGCTCGCGCATGCGCCGGGCCAGGTCGTTGCGCGCCAGCACCATGTCCGAAATGCCACTCATGAGCTTGTCGATCAGCGTCAGCGGCAGGCGGATGGTGCGTGGCGCGCGCTCGCCGATCGTGTCGGGCGCCGGTCCTGCGGTATCGGCCTGCATGGCGGTTGCTTCGATCCCGGAGGTGGGAGCAGACATTGGCGGCTGCGGAAACGGCTCGGCTCTATCGGCCCCGCCTCCGCTCTCCGCCAGGGCATCGAGCAAGGCATCGTCGTCTTCGGGCGGCGTCTCGTCCCCGCCGAGAGCACGGGCCAGCGCGCCGATCCGATCCATCACCGCCAGCACGGCGCTGACCGTGGCCGGATCGGCGCTGCGCTCACCGCGCCGCACGGCGGCCAGCACGTCCTCGGCGGCATGCGCGAGCCGCTCGAAACGCGGCAGGTTGAGGAAGCCGCAGCTCCCCTTCACCGTGTGGAAGAAGCGAAAGAAGGCATCGAGGCGCGACTGGTCGGCCGGGTCCGCTTCCCATGCGACCACTTCACTGGAGAGCGTCTCCAGCGTTTCAAGCGTTTCCGCTATGAATTCTCCCAGAATTTCGTCCATGCGCCGGCGACCTTGGTTTCAGGATCGTCGTCATGAGGGAGAGTGTTTAAATCCGGGTTAAGCCTGCCCGTGCACTGTGATGGCAACCATAGGTGGCCCCGGGAGGCATCTCGGGCGGTCTGCCGTCAAGACGCGGGCAGGCGCGCGCCGAACATCAGGAACGGTTCGCCTTCGCCGGAAACCATCAATTCTCCGCCGGTGTTCGCGGCGATCGAGCGGATCATGAAGGCGGGCGCCGTCCGGCTCGTGACTTCGCCGCCATCCTGCACCAGCGCTGCGCGGATCGTGGGGTCGAAGGTGATGCGGCTGCCTTCGCCGCGCACGGCGATCTCGGTGCCGTCACTGCCCTGCTCGGCGCCGATTGCCAGCGTGCCGCCGCGCGGCAGCGCCTCGCCGGCGAGCATCACCAGATTGAGCAGCAGCTTAGCGGCCGGCTTGGGGAGGCTTTCGCCGCCGGCCATCCATTGCAGCTCCAGCTTGCCGCCGGGGGGGAACAGGCCCTCCACGGCGCTGCGAATCTCGTGGAGCGCGACCGCCTCGCCGAAGCCGCTGGCGGCCCCGAAGGCGAGGCGGAAGAATTTGAGCTTGCCGGCGGTGGTGCGCGCGCTGTCCCCCAGCAGGCCGATGCATTGCTCGCGCACTTGCGGGTCGGTTTCGTCGGCAATCAGCTCGATGCCGTTGTTGAGCGCGCCCACCGGGCTGAGAAGATCATGGCACAGGCGCGAGCAGAGCAGGCTGGCGAAGTCGATGGAGTCGGGCGCGGTGGGCTGGGCCAAGATCGGAGCATCCTCTTTGGGGGCAGGCGGGCCGGGTGGAGGCCGGACGCCGCGCTCTAATGCCGGGCCGGGCGGAGCGGCGCAAGGCCGGGATGCGGTGGGCGCGTCCCTCGCTGCGGCCAACCGGGCGGAGAGACGGGATCAGCCGGCAGGGCGCGGCGCCGCCGTCTCGATCAGCGTCAGCGGATCGAAGCGGCCATGCAACTGGCCCGCCGGCACGGCCCGCCAGGCGCGCGCCGCTCCACTGCGACCAATGAGCAGCCAGATTTCGCCCATGCCCTGCGCCATGGCGGCATCGACTTGCGAGGGGACAGGGGCGCCCGCGGGATGCGAATGATAATGGCCGATGATCGCCGGCCCGCCCGCGCGCGCTTCCCGGTGTGCGCGCAGGAGCACGGTCGGGTCGATCTCGAAGAAATGCGCGGGGTCGGGGGCGACATTGGCGGCGGGCAGGATGGCCGCGACCCGGCCCGCGCCGGGTTCGCCGAGCAGCAGGCCGCAGCACTCATGGCCGTCGCTGGCGCGGGCATGCGTGCGGATGCTTTCAAGCAGGGCCGTTGAAATGACGAGGCTCATCCCCACATGCTAGGCGATGACTGAGGGGGGCGCTACAATTTCAGCCGAGATTACGCCCGCGCTCCACGGCGCGCGGCTTGATCGCGCGCTTGCGGCGCTGGTGCCCGACTTGTCGCGCGAGCGGGTGAAGGCGCTCATCCTCGCCGGCCATGTGCGCGGCCCCGGTGGGCAGCCGGCCAATGATCCGGCGCTCAAGGTGAAGGCGCAGACCGCGTTCGCGCTCGCCATTCCCCCTGCCGCGCCAGCCGAGGCGGTCGCGCAGGAGATCGCGCTCGATATCGCCTATGAGGACGACTATCTCATCGTGGTCGACAAGCCGGCCGGCATGGTGGTCCATCCCGCCGCCGGGAATCCCGATGGCACGCTGGTCAATGCGCTGCTCCACCATTGCGCGGGGCGCCTCTCCGGCATTGGCGGCGTTGCGCGGCCGGGCATCGTCCATCGGATCGACAAGGACACCTCCGGGCTGCTGGTGGTGGCCAAGAGCGATGCGGCGCATGAAGGGTTGGCGCGTCAGTTCAAGGATCACAGCATCGAGCGGCGCTATCTGGCGATCGTCAGCGGGATTCCGGTGCCGCCGGCCGGCACGGTCGATCGCTGGATCGGCCGCTCGGATGCGGACCGCAAGAAGATGGCGGTGCAACGCGAGGGGCGCGGCAAGCACGCCGTCACCCATTATCGCATGCTGGAAGCGCTGGATCGCGCCGCGCTGATCGAGTGCCGGCTGGAAACGGGGCGCACTCATCAGGTGCGGGTGCACATGGCGCATCTCGGCCATCCGCTGCTGGGCGATCCGGCCTATGCGCGCGGCGGTCCGCACAAGGCGCTGCTGGCCGATCTGGGCTTTCGGCGGCAGGCGCTGCATGCCGCCGCGCTTGGGTTCGTCCACCCTGTCACAAGCGAAACTCTGCGCTTTGAAAGCCCGATTGCGGATGACATGCAGCAACTGTTCAGCCATCTTTGCGTATTAGAGAAGTGAGAGTCGATGAGACGACCCGCCACCCCCTCCCGCGTCTCCCAGAAGGACCCAATCCGTGAGCAATGGTAGCAATGTCCCCGCGACGATCCCCGCGCTTGGCGGCGAGGCCAGCCTGAATCGCTATCTGGCGGAGATTCGCAAATTCCCGATCCTGAAGCCCGAGGAAGAGTATATGCTCGCCAAGCGCTATCAGGAGCATGGCGACCCAGAGGCGGCGGCCAAGCTCGTCACCAGCCATCTGCGCCTCGTCGCCAAGATCGCCATGGGCTATCGGGGCTATGGCCTGCCGGTGGCGGAGCTGATCTCCGAGGGCAATATCGGGCTGATGCAGGGCGTGAAGAAGTTCGAGCCGGATCGCGGCTTCCGCCTCGCCACCTATGCGATGTGGTGGATCCGCGCCTCCATCCAGGAGTTCATCCTGCGCTCGTGGAGCCTGGTCAAGATCGGCACCACCGCCGCGCAGAAGAAGCTGTTCTTCAACCTGCGGCGGATGAAGAACAATCTCGAAGCGTTCGAGGACGGCGATCTTCACCCGGACACCGTCGCCAAGATCGCCACTGACCTTGGCGTTGCGGAGGAGGACGTCATCTCCATGAACCGCCGCATGGCGATGGGTGGCGACACGTCGCTCAACGTCTCGGTGAACGAGGATGGCGAGGGCCAGTGGCAGGATTGGTTGGCCGACGAAGGCCCGCTGCAGGACCAGATCGTCGCTGAAGCGCAGGAAGGCGACGTGCGCCATGCCATGCTGCTCGACGCGATGGAGGATCTGAACGATCGCGAACGGCATATCCTGCAGGAACGCCGGCTTGCCGAGGAGCCTAAGACGCTGGAGGAACTCTCGCAGGTCTATGGCGTCAGCCGCGAGCGCGTCCGCCAGATCGAGGTGCGCGCTTTCGAGAAGCTCCAGCGTGCGATGATGCGCCTTGCAGGTGAGAAGCGTCTGATCCCCGTCGCGGGCTGATCCGGCCTAACGGCCTTCCGATTCACCTCTGAAATCGGGTGGCGGCGGCTCTTCACCGGCTCGCAATCCATGCTATTCTGGTTCAGCCGGAGGCGGGGATTATGGACCGGAAGATCAGGGCTGGCAGCATCGGTTTCGAGATCGTTTCGGGCAGCGGGCTGTTCCTGGTCCATTGCGAAGGACTGTGGACGCCCGATCAGGCGCGCGCTCATTTCGAGCGGATGGAACGCGCGGTCCAGACCTTGCGGATGACGCGGCGGCCGATCCGGGTTCTGGTCGATCTGCGCGCGGCGCATGTGCAGACGGCGGAAACGTCGGCGGTCATGGCGTCGGGTTCGGATCGGGTGCATCGCGCGGCGGACCGCGTCGCCTTCGTAGGGGCAAATACGCTGCATGGCCTGCAGGTGAAGCATGATGTGAGGGAGCCGCAAGTCGCCATGTTTGATGATATGGCGCAGGCCCATGCCTGGCTGGCGCAGGAGGCCGAGGGCACAGACGGCGGGCGCTGAGCGGGATTTGGCAGGCCGCGTGCGGCGGATGGTTCCGCCCGGTGCGAAAATGCTCTAGGGCGCTGGCCATGATCCACACGTTTCTCGTCATGCTCGGCGGCGCGATCGGCGCTGCGATGCGTTATCATCTCGGCCGTGCGGCGCTGCGCCTGTTCGGCGCGGGTTGGCCCTATGGCACCTTCGCCGCCAATGTGCTGGGCGGTTTCGCCATGGGGCTGCTGGCCGGCTGGCTGGCGATGCGCGCGCATGGCAGTGGCGAGCAAATCCGGCTGTTCGTGGCGGTCGGCGTGCTGGGCGGCTTCACCACCTTCTCCTCGTTCAGCCTCGAAACGATGCTGATGATCGAGCGTGGCGAATGGGCGTCCGCGCTGGCCTATGCGTTGCTGTCGGTGATCGTTTCGATCGGCGCGCTGGCGCTGGGTCTGTTCGTCATGCGCGGGGTGCCGGCATGAGTCGGGCGAAGGCGGGCGATCCCGCTGCCGTGCGCCAGTTCACCGTTGCCGCGGATGATGATGGCATCCGGCTCGACCGCTGGTTCAAGCGCCATATGGAGGATGTCCCCTTCGCCACCGTCTCGCGCTGGGCGCGCACCGGGCAGTTGCGGGTGGATGGCGCCCGCGCCACGCCGGGCGACCGGCTCACCGAGGGGCAGGTGCTGCGCGTGCCGCCGCTCGATGCCGCCATGTCTCGCACCGGCCGCGCCGCGAAGCCCCGGCCGGTGCTGAGCGAGGATCAGATCGCGTTCGCCGAGAGCCTTGTCATCCATCGCGATGCGCAGGCGCTGGTCATCAACAAGCCGCCCGGCCTCGCCACGCAGGGCGGCACCAAGACGCATGAGCATGTGGACGGGCTGCTCGATGCGCTGATGTTCGAGCGGGATGACCGCCCCCGGCTCGTCCATCGGCTGGACAAGGACACTAGCGGCGTGCTGCTGCTCGCCCGCTCGGCCCGTGCCGCCGCGCATTTCGCCAAGGCATTTTCCTCGCGCAGCGTGCGCAAGGTCTATTGGGCGATCGTGATCGGCGTGCCCTCCATTGACGATGGTTTCATCGACCTGCCGCTGGCCAAGCAGCCCGGCACCGGCGGCGAGAAGATGCATGTGGACGAGGCGGAGGGCGCGCCCGCGCGAACCCGCTACCGGGTGATCGAGCGCGCGGGCAATCGCGCCGCCTGGGTCGAGCTGCAGCCTTATACCGGGCGCACCCACCAGCTCCGCGTGCATATGGCGGCCATCGGCCATCCGATCGTGGGCGACGGCAAATATGGCGGCAAGGATGCGTTCCTCAGCGGCACGATCAGCCGCAAGATGCATCTCCACGCCCGCCGCCTGCGCATCGACCATCCCGACGGCTCGCCGCTGGATGTGATGGCCGAGCCGCCTCGCCATTTCGCCGAGACATTGGCCGATCTCGGTTTCGATGCGGCGGAGGGGGATTTGCCGCTGGAGGAGAAGGCCTCATCGCGGCAGGATGAGAGGGTGGCGGCCAAGCGCGCCGCCACCGCCCATGCCAAGGATGTGCGCAAGGCCCGGCGCGGCGAGCGGCGCGGGCGCGCGGCGGCCAAGAGCAAGCCGGCCGCGCCAAAGGGGCGGCCGGGCGGTCCGGCATCGCGCCCCGGCAAGCCGACTCGACCGGGCAAGCCGCGCGGGCCGGGCGCGGGACCGGGGAAGCCGCGTCGGGGCTGACGGCAAGCCGGCCGGGTTTGTCCGCCGGCAAAGATTCGGGCCAGCCGCATGCATATTCCGCATTCGATGGGTTGCATGAGGGCGCATGAGTCGCAAGAAGGCGCACGAAGACAACTTCATTTCATATGCGAATTTGCGAAGGAGCCGGAAATTGCCCCGGATAGACGAGAAACTTTTGCCGATTTTCGAGGATGTGCTGCGGCGCAACGCGGGTGAGTCGGAATTTCACCAGGCTGTCGAGGAGGTTCTGGAGAGCCTCGGCTGCGTCATCAGCAAGCACCCTGAATATGCCGACAACGCCCTCATCGAACGGATCTGCGAGCCGGAGCGGCAGATCATCTTCCGCGTGCCCTGGGTGGACGATAATGGCCAGGTGCAGATCAACCGCGGCTTCCGCGTGCAGTTCAACTCGGCGCTCGGCCCCTATAAGGGCGGCTTGCGTTTCCACCCGTCGGTCAATGTCGGCATCATCAAGTTCCTCGGTTTCGAGCAGACCTTCAAGAATGCGCTGACGGGCCTGCCGATCGGCGGCGGCAAGGGCGGCTCGGACTTCAATCCGCGTGGCCGCTCGGATGGCGAGATCATGCGCTTCTGCCAGTCGTTCATGACCGAGCTGTATCGCCACCTCGGCGAATATACGGACGTGCCGGCCGGCGACATCGGCGTGGGCGGGCGCGAGATCGGCTATCTGTTCGGCCAGTATAAGCGCCTCACCAACCGTTATGAGGCGGGCGTGCTGACCGGCAAGGGCCTGAACTATGGCGGCTCGCGTGCGCGCACCGAGGCGACCGGCTACGGCGCTGTCTATTTTGTCGACCAGATGATGCGCACGCGCGGCACCTCCTTCGAGGGCAAGCGCGCCGTGGTCTCCGGCTCGGGCAATGTCGCCATCTACACCATCGAGAAGATCCACGAATTCGGCGGCAAGGCGATCGCCTGCTCCGACTCGTCCGGCTATATTGTTGACGAAAATGGCATCGACCTGGATCTGCTCAAGGAAGTGAAGCTTAATCGCCGCGGCCGCGTGCGCGATTATGCCGCGCTGCGCGGCAATGGCGTGCATCACTCCGAGAAGGGCTCGATCTGGGCCGTGCCGTGCGAAGTCGCCATGCCGTCCGCCACGCAGAACGAGCTGGATGGCACGGATGCGCAGACGCTCATCAAGAACGGCCTGGTCGCCGTGGGCGAAGGCGCCAACATGCCCTCCACGCCCGATGCGATCCGTCATTTCCAGGAGGCCAATATCCTGTTTGGCCCGGCCAAGGCGGCCAATGCCGGCGGCGTCGCTACCTCGGCGCTGGAGATGCAGCAGAACGCCTCGCGCGATAGCTGGACCTTCGAGGAAACCGAGAAGCGCCTCGCCACGATCATGCGCCGCATCCACGATAGCTGTGCGGAAACCGCCGACAAATATGGCGCGCCGGGCAACTATGTGCTGGGCGCCAACATCACCGGGTTTGTCCGCGTGGCTGACGCGATGCGGTCGCTCGGCGTGGTCTGATCCACTCGGCGGCAGCGCCTACGAACAAGGGCGGCGAAGCGGCGCATGGCGCGGCCTCGCCGCCTTTGTTGCATGAGGAGAATGAGAGGATGCGGGGTCCCGCGATCCCGAGGCTCCGGCGGTGGATGGTGTGTCCAAGCGATTTGGATGATATATCCGGCCTCCAGCGGCCGCCGAGCGGATTGCCGCGCATGGAGCGTGGCGGAGGCGATCGATCGTCGGTTACGTCGGTGCAACCACAATGAACAGCGCGGCCACAACAACCCGTGCTCCTGCGCAGGCAGGAGTCTAAGGCCCCGCCGCAATACCCTATCGTCCTGGACTCCTGCCTACGCAGGAGCACGAGATTGATTTAGGAAGCAATGTTTGGTCGCGTGCTTGCCTTGCGGTTCAGGTTCGTGCAGCGGGCAGCCGTCAACCGCCCCTCGCAACCGCTGCCCCTTCTCACCCCCGTCGGCTGCCGCTCATCGTCAGCGTCCCGAAAGCGCCGGCATCGATGGTGCCGGTGAGCGCGCCATCGGTGACGATGGCCTCGCAGCGCAGCGTCATCGGCATGGGGATGGTCATTTCCATCGTCCAGGTCAGTCGGTTGCCATCGACCTTGCCGTCCTTCACATCCAGCGAGCCGAGCGGCCCGGCATTGGTGCCGTTGAAGCGGCCACCATCGCTGATGATGGTGAACACGCTGGACTGATCGCCCATCGGCGTCTTGGTGATGCAATCATAGGCGCCGTCGACCTTGGCCATGCTTTCGTCTCCTGTATCCGTGCCTCAGTTATTTGGCGGCGGGCTTGGTCGTGTCAATCTCCGTCACGGGCATGCCCAGCGCATCGAGCTGGCCCGCGATCTTGCTCTTGTCGCCGACCACGATCCAGCTCAGCCGGGCGGGGTCGATGATCGCGCGGGCCGCTGCGTCGAGCTTCTCCGGCGTCAGGGTCGCATAACGCTGGCCGAGGCTCTCGACATAATCGAAAGGCCGCCCGTAGAGCGCATCCGCCTGCATCTGCCCCAGCACGGCGCTGGCCGTCTCGAAGCGCGCCGGAAGCTGGGCGATCTCGCCCTTGATGACACGGTCATATTCGGCCGTGGTCACGCCTTTGGGGCCGAGGAATTGCGTAATGTCGTCACGCATCGCGGCAATGGCCGGGCCGGTCTGGTCGGCCTGCACCGGCGCCGAGACGATGTAGGGGCTGCGCTCGGCCCGCGTGGCGAGATAGGCGCGCACCCCATAGGACCAGCCCTTCACCTCGCGAATGTCCGTGTTGAGCCGGGAGAGGAAATCGTCGCCCAGCACCGTGTTGGCGGCATAGAAGGGCACCAGATCGTCGCCGCCTCTGGCCTGTGTCACGAACCCGCCGAGGATGATCGACTGTGGTGATTGCGGCCGGTCGATCAGATAGATGCCCGGCTTGGCCGGCGGCACCGGTACGGTGAAATCCTTCTGCGGCGAGGCCATGCGGTTCTGCGGCCATGTGCCGAAATGCGCGTCGATCAACGGCTTGATCTCCGCCATGGTGACGTCGCCCGCGACGAAAATCTCCGCCTTGCCCGGCACCATCCAGCGGCTGTGATAGGCGACGAGGTCGTCGCGCGTGATCGCCTGCACCGTGTCGGTATCGCCTCGCCCGCTGGCCGAGACGCCATAGGGATGGGCATCGCCATAGAGCAGCGGGAAGATGGCGCGGCTGGCGAGGCCTTGCGGCTGCGTCTTCTCGGAGGCGATGCCGGCGAGCTGGATGGCGCGCAGCCGCTCCACTTCGCTCGGCGTGAAGGCGGGGTTGCGGATCACATCCTCCAGCAGCGCCAGCGACGGCTCCAGATTGGCCTTGAGCGCGTAGAGCGAGACGGAGGTGCGGTCCATGCTCTGCCCGGTCGCGATATTGGCGCCGAGCCGCTCCTGCTCTTCGGCGATCTCGATGGTCGAGCGCGTCGTCGTGCCCGCTTCGAGAAGGCTCAGCATCAGCGCGCTGAGGCCCAGTCGATCACGCCGGTCGCTCGCCATGCCGGCGTCGAAACTGACCGCGACGCGGACGGTCGGCACGGTCGTCCGCCGGGCGACATGCAGCTTGACGCCGTTGCTGAGCGTCGCCGTTTCGACAGTCGGGAAGTCGAGCGCCGGGCTGGGCTGCACCGCCGGCAGCGAAAGGGTGGGCTTGGGGGGCGTATCCTCTTCCGCCTGCGTGGCGCTGCCCGGCGCGCTGACGGCGGCGTCTTCATAAGCATCGCGCTCGCCCGGCTCCACCTTGAGGGCATAGACCGGGCGGGTGAGCCAGCGCTGCATCGCCGCCTTGACGCCCTGTGGCGTGGCGGCGGCGATGGCAGCCAGATCCTTCTTATACTGGCCCGGATCGCCCGAATAGAGCAGTCCCTCGGCCAGTGTCGCCGCCTTGCCGCCGAACCCGCCAACCACTTCCAGCCCGGAAATCTCGGCCGAGACTTGCCGGGTGGCAACGCGCCGCACTTCGTCCGCCGTGGGGCCGTTCTTGACGAGGTCGGCAATGATGGCGTCGAGCCGCCGGGATACGAGCTCCGGGTCGACGCCCGGCTTCACGTCCGCCGTCACCTCGACCATGCCGATCTGCTCGAACTGCTGGACACCCGCCGTCACGCCGACCGCGATCTGCTCCTTGCGCACCAGCTCATTATCCAGCCGCGAGCTGGCGAGGCCGCCCAGCACTGCCGCGCCCACCGCGAGCAGCGGTGCATCCTTGTCGTTGCGGCCCGGCGTCACCCACATGCGGTAGAGGCGGGTGGTGGCGACGCGATCCTTCATCACCTGCTCGACGCGCGCGGGCAGCGTCGGCACGGACGAGACGACGGGCTTGACGGCCGGACCTGTGGGAATGGACCCGAAATAGCGCTCCACCTTCTCACGCGCGGTCTTGACGTCAATGTCGCCAGCCAGCGCGATTATGGCGTTGTTCGGCCCGTAATTGTCACGGAACCACGCCTTCACATCATCCAGCGAGGCGGCGTCCAGATCCGCCATCGAGCCGATGGTCGAATGGGCATAAGGGTGCCCGGCGGGGAACAGTGCGGCCAGCTGCGCATATTCGACAAGGCCATAGGGCTGGTTGTCGCCCTGCCGCTTCTCATTCTGCACCACCGCGCGCTGCGCATCGAGCTTGGCCTGTGTCACCGCGCCGAGCAGATGGCCCATCCGGTCGGCCTCCATGAACAGGGCGAGGTCGAGCGCGCCGGTCGGCACCGTCTCGACATAGTTGGTGCGGTCGAACCAGGTGGAACCATTGGTCGCGGTGGAGCCGGCCGTGGTCAGCGGTCCATCGAAATCGGGCACATTCTCCGATCCGCCGAACATCAGATGCTCGAAGAGATGCGCGAAGCCGGTCTTGCCCTTCGGCTCGTTCTTGGAGCCGACGCGGTAATAGACGGTGACGCCCACCACCGGCGCCTTGCGGTCGGTATGCACGATGACACGCAGGCCGTTGGGCAGCGTGAACGTCTCATAGGGGATGTCCACCTGCTTGATGAGATCGGTGAGCGGCGCCAGCTTGACGGCCGGCGTCGCGGCAGCCGTGACCGGCTTGGTCTGCGCAAAGCCTGGCGTCGTGATGACGAGCGCGGCCCCCGCCAGCAATGCGGCAATGGAGCGGGTGAGGGAACGCGGTGGGCGCATAAGGATGAGGGCCTTCATCTTGGACGTGCCTGCACCATAATCATGTGCCTTGGCGGCGCAATCCGCCTTCTTGCTGGACAGACCGGGGTGCGCCGATAGAATTCGGTTCCTTCGGCTGGTTCCCCCAATCTTTGTCGTCAGGTGTTTCATGCTGCCTTTCCGTCCGTCCCTGCTGCCCATGCCGGCCGTTCTGCTCGGTCTTGCGCTCGCTGCTCCCGTGCCGGCCCATGAGCGTGCCGCGCAAGCGTCGGCATCGCGTGTTGTCCGCCCGGCGTCTCCGCTGGTGCCGGAGGCGGCGCTGCCGCTCGATCCGCGCTTCTCGGCCGATCGTGTGAAGGCGGACGTGACTTTCCTCGCCGACGATCTGCTGGAGGGCCGCGATACCGGCAGCCGGGGGCATGAAATCGCCGCGCGCTATGTCGCCCAGCGCTTCGCCGCGCTCGGCCTCAAGCCGTTGGGCGATGATGGCGGCTGGATGCAGCGCATCACCTTCCAGAAGACCGAGCGGCTCGATGCGCCCTCCGGTGTCACCGTCACCGGCCCCTCTGGTAGCGCGACCTTCAGCCACGGCGTCGATGCGTTGGTCTCCGTCAACGCCAATGAGCCGATGCTGGACGTGACTGCGCCGTTGGTCTTCGTTGGCTATGGCATGGTCGACAAGCGGCTGGGGCTGGACGATTATGCCGGCCTCGACGTGCGCGGGAAGATCGTGGTCGCCCTACGCGGTTTCCCGGAGACGCTCCCCAGCGACCCGGCGGCCTATCTGGTCGATGCCAGATATCGAACCGCGCAGGATCATGGGGCCATCGGGGTCATCCAGATCGATACCGAGGCATCTGCGCGCCAGCGCCCATGGGAGCGGCGGATGCTCTATTCCTCGCAGCCGAGTTTCACCTGGGTCGGGCCGGACGGCAAGCCGTTCGATGAAACGCCGGGAATCCGCGCCGGTGCCGGGCTGGATAGCAAGGGAGCCGCAGCCTTGTTTGCCGGCGCGCCGCGCTCGCTTGCGCAGGTGCTCAAGGAGGCTGCGCGCAAGGGCGCCCAGCCGAAGGGTTTTGCGCTCAAGACCAGCGCACGCATCTTCGGCCAGAGCAAGAGCAGCCGCGTGACCAGCCCCAATGTCCTAGCGATGATCCCCGGTGGCGATCCGGCGCTGGCCGGCGATTATGTCATCCTCTCCGGCCATCTCGACCATATCGGCATTAGCCCCGGGAGGCCCGGCGATCCGGCGGATAAGGACCGGATCAACAACGGCGCGCTCGATAATGCCGCCGGTATCGCCACGCTGCTGGAAGTCGCCCGCGTGATGAGCGAGGATGCGATCAAACCGCGCCGCTCGGTCATCTTCCTCGCGTCGACCGGGGAGGAGAAAGGGCTGCTCGGCGCGGATTATTACGCGCGCCATCCCAGCGTGCCGATCGGCAAGATCGTCGGCAATGTCGATCTCGACATGCCGGTGCTCACTTATGCCTTTACCGATCTCACCGCTTATGGCGCGGATCATTCGACGCTCGGCAAGCTCACCGCCGATGCGGTGGCGCCGATGAACCTGGTGGTCGCGCCCGATCCGATCCCCGAAGAGACGGTGTTCGTCCGCTCGGACCATTATATGTTCGTCAAGCAGGGCGTGCCGGCGGTGTTTCTCGCGACGGGCTTCGGCAACGGCGGCGAGACGGCGTATAATTATTTCAACGAGCATAATTACCACCAGGTCGGCGACGACGTGAAGCAGCCGATCGACTGGCGGGCAGGCGCGCGCTTTGCTGAGGCGAACTATCGCATCACCCGCGCCATGGCCGATGGAGATACGCCGCCGCGCTGGATAAAGGGCGATTTCTTCGGCGACCTGTTCGCGCCCGATGCGCCGAAAGCAGAGGCGGCGGATTAGCTGGCGTGGCTATTCGCTAACCGGCCGGATTCCCGCGTTGCCGGTCTATGCGCTTCAAATAATCAATGCACGCCTATCGAAGAATATTCTCCTTGAAATGACGCGCCATAGGGCCCCGGGAAATAGCCCTTCTGTCAAAGTAACGCGAGTTGACATGGTCATCAACTCGTCGCGGGCGGCCTTGACCGGAGGAATTGTTGACGCTTCCATGGACGCGATTCAACAGGGGGCGCCATCGTATGAAACGGATATTCATTATCATGCCGATTGTTCTTGCAGCCTGCGTCAGCCAGGGCGATCAGGAAGCTGAAAAATATCGCGTGCTTGCAACGGCAACGGGAAGCCAGCCGACCCGACAAGCCGCGTTATGTGATCAGGCTCAACTGGCCGCTCAAGCGTATCAGGCTGAAAACAATCCGGAAGAATATGCCAAGTGGAAGGTAAAGTCCGATCTGGACTGTGCGAGCGATGCAGAATGGGAGCATCTGGCATCGTAAGGATGGCCGGTGCTCAGGGCCTGGCACTCGCGTGCCCTTTGACGGCTCCGACGTATCTTTCCAAAGCGGTTATCGCTCAGCCCGGAATTCGTTCGTGCTGCTACGAACTCGTCACCAACGGAAATGGGGTTCGACGTCTCAATCCGCGTCGATGCCGATCGCCTCGCTCACCTGCCGGATGCCGTCCCGCTTGAGCAAGGTGGCGAGGTCCCGATTGATGCGCGCGGCCAGATAAGGCCCTTCGTAGATCATCGAGGAGAAGAGTTGGACGAGGCTGGCGCCGGCGCGGATGCGGGCATAGGCTTGGTCGGCCGTGGCGATCCCGCCAGCGCCGATCAAGGGCAGACGCGGCCCCAGCAGTCGGCGGAAATCGCGCAGCCTGGCAAGCGCCAGATCGTGCAGTGGGGCGCCGGAAAGACCGCCGGTCTCACCGGCTTGCGGAGAGGCGAGCGGGGGTCGGCTGATCGTCGTGTTGCTGACGATCAGCGCGTCGATCCTGTGAGCGAGGCTCAGTTCGGCAATATCCTCAATGTCCGCCGGTTCCAGATCGGGGGCCACCTTGAGCAGGATCGGCGGGCCGCCGGCCGGGCGCGCGGCCATCACCCGGCCGAGCAGTTCATCGAGCGCGGCGCGGCTTTGCAGGGCACGCAGGCCCGGCGTGTTGGGCGAGGAGATGTTGACGGTGAGATAATGCGCATGCGGACTCATCGCGCGCACGCCTGCCTCATAATCGGCGATGCGGTCGGCGGCGTCCTTGTTGGCGCCGATATTGACGCCGAGCACGAAGCCGGCGGGGGTGCGGTGGCGGACCAGCCGGGCCTGTGCCGCAGTCTGCCCGCCATTGTTGAACCCCATGCGGTTGATGATTGCCGCATCCTGGGCGAGCCGGAACAGGCGTGGCTGGGGATTACCTGGCTGCGGGCGCGGCGTCAGCGTGCCCAGTTCGGCAAAACCGAAGCCAAGCGCGCTCATGCGGTGCGCGATGTGCCCATCCTTGTCGAACCCGGCGGCGAGGCCGACCGGGCTGGCGAAGTGCAGGCCAAACAGGGTCTGGCCCAGGCTCGGATGCGGCGCGGCGGCGCGCGGCAGCGGCAGGCGCAGCGCGGCAAGAGCGAGGTGATGGGCGGTCTCCGCCTCGAAAGCGAACAGCAGGGGGCGGATCAACCGATACATGCCGCGCCTATGCCAGCACCCTCCCCGCCGGTCAAAGCCGGGTGGTGCGTGAAGCAAGGGATTTGTGGGCGATCTCCAAAAAAGTCGCAGATAAATGCGCCATGTCGATTCCGTCCAATCATGCGGTGGCGAATCGGGCTAGACAGGCTTTGCGACCCGAAGGGCTCTCAGTCGTCCGGCTTAGAGACCTTGAACTGGGCGGTCCGGCTGGCACTCGCTGGCTGGACCGCTTTTTTCGTTCCATCGCGGCGGCTTTCATGCGAAAAGCCGGGTCAGATGGGAGTGGAGACGGCCGCGGCCATACTGCTGCCTTCCCGCTGCGCCTGTTCGGGCGGAGCGGTGTTCGTCGTTTATGGAGAGTGGCCAGGGTCGCGCATGCGTCACAGATTCTCCGTTGCCGATGCGGCCAATATGGTCGCCCTCAGCTATTTCGTGCCCCCGGCCGATCTGGCGGCGTTATTCGGTGCCATGTATCTGTTCACCGCCGACCAGCCCCGCGTCGCTGACCATACCCGCGCCGATTGCGCGCAGGTCCGCTTCATGCTCGCCGGCACGGGCGCCTATCATTTCGGTGATGGGCGGCGGACGGAAACGCCGGATTGTTGCCTGCTCGGGCCGACCAGCATGGCTACCCATTTCGATGTGGTCGGGCCGATGCAGGTGGTGGGTGTCACCGTGCTTCCGCTCGGCTGGGCCGCGCTGCGGGTGGGCGATGCCGACGCGATTGCCGACGATGTGGTCGACCTCAATGTCCGCCTGGGCACGGCCTGGCGGGACATGCTGCACTTCATGCGCGCCATTGAGGATCCGCAAAAGGCGGCCGACGCTTTCTGGGCTTTCATCCGCGCGCAGATTCATCCGGTTTCGCAGGCCGAGCAGCGGTTCGTCGAGGAGACCGACCGTTGGCTGGCCAACGAGCAATCGCCGCGCGTCGAGGTGCTGCAGGAGGCGACCGGCCTCTCTGCTCGCCAACTCGCGCGCTGGTGCAACCGGCTCTATGGCGCGCCGCCCAAATATCTGGCGCGGAAATATCGCGCGCTGCGCTGTGCCCAGATCCTCGCGCGGGAGGAACTGGACTGGTCCGAAGTCACCGGCGACGCCTTCTACGATCAATCGCATTTTATTCGCGAACTCAAGCACTTCACCGGCCTGACGCCGACCGAACTGCGCGAGCGAGCAAGCATTGTCATCCGCCTCTCGATGAAGCGCGCGGAGTTGGAGGAAGGCATTTCGCGGTTGAGCCGGATCAGCTAGCGCTGTCGGCCAGCCCATCATTCACGGCTGCGATTGCCCCGGCAGCGCGGCGAGGAACGAAGTCCTCCACGATTCGGTGAAAGGCCGTGATTGGCGTTGGGGTTCTTCGTCCATTTCGGGGGAAAACCGGAATGTTGCATTGCAATAGCTTCGTCACTTTCCGCTCTTCCAAGCGAGCGCAAGGCGGAATTGGGGCGATGATAGCCCCGTTGCCACGGCCCGGCCGTGTTATGGGATTTCCAGAGAGATCGGACTTGATTTGTCGGCTCTCCAGGCCCATGTGCGCAATCAGACTGATTTAGTCCGATTTATTGCGAGCCACTCTCAAATGCGTTTGTCGAGCCTTGCCGATTATGCCGTGCTGATGATGCGGACGGCTGCGCTGCATTGCGGCGGGGTGCGCCATAACGCAGCGACGCTCGCGCAGGAAGCGGGAATTCCGGTGCCGACCGCGCAGAAGCTGGCCAGTGTGCTGGGGCGTGCGGGGCTGTTCAAGGCCACGCGCGGCAGCGGCGGCGGCATCAAGCTGGCGCGCCCGGCCGCGGCGATTACGCTGGCCGACATTATCGAGGCGGTGGACGGGCCGATCCTGCTTACCGCTTGCCTGGACGCCGACGGATCGGATTGCTGCGCGCTGGAACGGCCCTGCGCGATCCGTCCGCACTGGATCGGCGTCAACCGGCTGGTCCGGGACGTGCTGAGCCAGGTGACGCTGGCCGATCTCATCGCGACACCCGATGCGCTGCCCGCTGGGGCCTTGCAGCGGGTGCGCGCCGCAACATTGGAGGCCGTGCAATGAGCGCCCCCGTGAAGAATGCCGACGCACTTGAAGCCGTTCGCAAGGCGAGCGATTATGAATGGGGTTTCGTCTCCGACATTGAGCAGGAATTCGCGCCCAAGGGATTGAGCGAGGAAACGGTTCGGTTCATCTCTGCCAAGAAGAACGAACCGGAATGGATGCTTGACTGGCGCCTCAAGGCTTATCGCCATTGGCTGACGATGGAGGCGCCCGACTGGGCCAAGCTGGATGTGCCAGCGATCGACTATCAGGACGCTTATTATTATGCGGCGCCCAAGAAGAAGGAACTGCTCGACAGCCTGGACGATCTCGATCCCGAGATTCGCCGTACATATGAAAAGCTCGGCATTCCCATCGAGGAGCAGAAGGTGCTCGCAAATGTCGCGGGCGCGCCGCGCGTGGCGGTGGATGCGGTGTTCGACAGCGTTTCGGTCGCCACCACCTTCCGCAAGGAGCTGGAGGAGGCGGGCGTTATCTTCCGCTCGATCAGCGAGGCGATCCGAGAATTTCCCGATCTGGTGAAAAAATGGCTCGGCAAGGTCGTGCCGATGCACGACAATTATTTCGCGGCGCTCAACTGCGCGGTCTTCTCGGACGGCACCTTCGTCTATGTGCCGGAGGGCGTGCGCTGCCCGATGGAACTCTCCACCTATTTCCGCATCAACGCGGAGAATACTGGCCAGTTCGAGCGCACCCTGATCGTCGCCGACAAGGGCGCCTATGTCTCCTATCTGGAGGGCTGCACCGCCCCACAGCGCGACGAGAACCAACTCCATGCCGCAGTGGTCGAGCTGGTGGCGCTGGACGATGCCGAGATCAAATATTCCACCGTGCAGAACTGGTATCCGGGCGATGCGGAAGGGCGGGGCGGCATCTATAATTTCGTCACCAAGCGGGCGCTCTGCCAGGGGCGTAACAGCAAGGTAAGCTGGACGCAGGTGGAAACCGGCTCGGCGATCACCTGGAAATATCCGAGTTGTGTGCTGAACGGCGAGAACAGCGTCGGCGAATTCTATTCGGTAGCGGTGACGAACAATTTCCAGCAGGCCGACACCGGCACCAAGATGATCCATAATGGTAAGAACTCCCGCTCAACGATCGTCTCCAAGGGGATCAGTGCGGGACGCTCCAACGGCACCTATCGCGGGCTGGTGCGCATGGCCGCCAACGCCGAGAATGCGCGCAACTTCACCCAGTGCGATTCGCTTCTGCTGGGGAACCGCTGTGGTGCGCACACCGTGCCCTATATCGAGGTGCGTAATCCCAGCGCCATCGTGGAGCATGAGGCGACGACCAGCAAGATCAGCGACGATCAGCTTTTCTACGCCATGCAGCGCGGGCTGGACGCGGAGAGCGCGGTGAGCCTGATCGTCAACGGCTTCGCCAAGGAGGTGTTGCAACAACTCCCGATGGAATTCGCCGTGGAGGCGCAGAAACTGCTGGGCATCTCGCTGGAGGGGTCCGTTGGCTGAGGTGGCGTCTCGCGGAGCGGGCACGCCGGGCGCTGTCGTGCTCAAGGCGGCCGACGTGCCGCTTGCCGATTTCTCGGGTGGCGGCGATTTCGCGCTGCGCTTTGGCCGGGTAGGCGCGATGCTGGGCCTCAAGGATCTTGGCTGCGCCCTCCAGGTGGTGCCGCCGGGCAAGAAGGCCTTCCCGCACCATGTCCATCATGTCGCGGACGAGATGATGGTGATCCTGGAAGGACGCGGGGAATATCGCTGGGGCGACGAGCGCTTGCCGGTCGGGCCGGGCGACCTGATCGGCGCGCCGGCGGCGACGCGTGCGCACCAGTTGATCAACACCGGCGTGGATGACCTGCGCTACCTCACTTTCTCGACCAATCCGGGTGCGGACGTGATCGAATATCCCGACTCAGGCAAGGTTGCCTATCGCGCCGGCATGGTGGGCGGCGACCGTGCGACCGGCAGTATCCGTGCCATCGGGCGGATGACGCCGACCGATTATTGGGAAGGGGAACTGGCATGATGGCGATGCGGCATCTCCCCGGCGCGGCCGCGCCGCTCATCCTTCCGGCGCACAACTTCTTTTTGGAATCGACAGACCAATGACCATGCTCTCCATTGATGCTCTTTCCACCCAGATCGCCGACAAGCCCATCCTCAAGGGACTGTCGCTCACGATCAATGCGGGCGAAATTCACGCCATCATGGGGCCAAACGGCGCGGGCAAGTCGACGCTGGCCTATACGCTCGGCGGCCGGCCGGGCTATGAGCCGACGGGCGGCAGCGTCACCTTCCGGGGGCAGGATCTGCTTGCCATGGAGCCGCATGAGCGGGCGGCGGCAGGGCTGTTCCTCGGCTTCCAGTATCCGGTGGAGATTCCCGGTGTCTCCAACGTGCAGTTTCTGCGCGAAGCCCTCAACAGTCAGCGGCGCGCGCGGGGCGAGGAGCCGCTCTCGGCGGCGGATTTCCTGCGGCTGGCGCGCGAAAAGGCGGGGTTGCTCGGGCTGGATATGGATATGCTCAAGCGCTCGGTGAACGTCGGCTTCTCCGGCGGTGAGAAGAAACGTGCCGAGATGGTTCAGATGGGGATTCTCGACCCCACGCTCGCCATTCTCGACGAGACCGATAGCGGGCTGGATATCGACGCGCTCAAGACGGTGGGCGGCGGCATCAACGCGATCATGCGCGCCCCGGACAAGGCGGTGCTGCTCATCACCCACTATCAGCGCCTTCTCGACTATGTGAAGCCCGATTTCGTGCATATCCTGGCCGATGGCAGGATCGTCCGTTCCGGCGGGCCGGAGCTGGCGCTGGCGCTGGAGCGCGAGGGCTATGCCGAGGTGATCGCCGCATGAGCGAGGCGCTCGCCCTTCCCACGCGGCGCGACGAGGCATGGCGCTACAGTGACCTGGACGCGGTTGCAGGTGTCTGGCCGGTTGATGAACCAGATCGGTTGATCGTGCCGGCTGGTGAGGCGCGTGCGCTGACCCTGCTGCTGGATGAGGGCGCCGACGCGGTGTCGATCCACGATCATTCCGTCGAGATCGGCGCGGGCGGGACGCTGAGCGTGCATCTGCTCACCCTCGGTGGCGCGCTCGGTCGGGTGACGTTTGACGTGACACTGGCGCGCGGAGCGCATTTCGAGCTGAAGGCGGCGCTGGTCGGCAGCGCCGCGCAGACCATCGAGCTGGTGACGACCGTGACCCATGCCGAACCGGAAGCGACCAGCCGGCAGACGGTGCGCGCCATCGCCGCAGACCGCGCGACGACCAGCTATCTCGGCCAGGTCCGCGTGGCGCGCGACGCGCAGAAAACCGACGCGGCACAGAGCTTCAAGGCGATGCTGCTCGACCGCACGGCGACCGCCAACGCCAAGCCGGAGCTGGAAATCTTCGCGGACGATGTGAAATGCGCGCATGGCGCCACGGTGGGCGAGCTGGACAAGGCGGCTTTGTTCTACATGGCCTCGCGCGGGCTGGACCCGGCGGGCGCGCAGGCGCTCTTGCTGCGCGCATTCATCGCCGGGCTGTTCGACGACATGACGGATGAGAGCGAGCATGCGCGCTTCGAGGCCGCCGCACTCGCCAAGCTGGAGGCTCTGGGATGACTGTGCTCGCTCCCCCCCTGTCGGTTGCTTCGTCCGTGCGAGCCGACTTCCCCGGCCTGCGGGACGCCGATGGCAAGCCGTGGCATTATCTGGATAGCGCGGCGACCGCGCAGAAGCCGCAGGTGGTGATCGACGAGACGGTGCGCGCGATGGGCGTGGACTATGCCACCGTGCATCGCGGTGTTTACGCCCGCTCGGCCGACATGACGCTGGCCTATGAGGCGGCGCGGGCGCGGGTGGCGCGGTTCATCAACGCGCCGAGCAGCGACGAAATCGTCTTCGTGCGCGGCGCGACCGAGGGCATCAATCTGGTCGCGCAAAGCTGGGGCGGGGCGACGCTGCGGCCCGGCGACCGCATCCTGCTCTCCATGCTGGAGCATCACAGCAACATCGTGTCGTGGCAGCTCATCGCCGAGCGGACCGGCGCGGTAATCGACGTGGTGCCGCTGACCCCGGACGACCGGATCGACCTGGATGCGATGGCGGCGATGATCCGGCCCGAGCACAAGATCGTGGCGCTGGCCCATGTCTCCAACGTGCTCGGATCGGTGCTGGACGTGCGGCGCGCGGCGCAGATCGCGCACGATGCCGGGGTGCTGCTGCTGGTCGATGGCTGCCAGGCGGCGCCGCGCATGGCGCTCGACATGCAGGCGCTGGGCTGCGATTTCTATCTTTTCTCCGGCCACAAGCTCTATGGGCCGACCGGCATTGGCGTGCTGTGGGCGCGCGCCGAGATACTGGACGCGATGCCGCCATGGCAGGGCGGCGGCGCGATGATCGACAAGGTGACATTCGCGCGCACGACTTATGCGCCGCCGCCCGCCCGGTTCGAGGCGGGCACCCCGGCGATCGTCGAGACGCTCGGCCTCGCGGTGGCGATGGACTATGTCGAGGCGATCGGGCTGGAGGCCGTCGCCGCGCATGAGGCGCGGCTGGTGGCGCAGACCCGCGAGGCGCTGCGCGGCATCAATTCGGTGCGGCTGCTCGGGCCGGAAGATGGGGCGGGAATCGTCTCTTTCGCGATGGCGGGGGTTCATCCGCACGACATCGGCACCATATTGGATGAAAGCGCCGTGGCGATCCGTGCCGGCCACCATTGCGCACAGCCGCTGATGGCGCATCTCGACGTGCCGGCGACGGCGCGGGCGAGCTTCGGCATCTACAATGACGAGAGCGATGTTGCGGCGCTGGTGGCCGCGCTCGACCGCGTGAGGACGATATTCGGATGAACGAGGACCGCAGAATCGAGGTGGAGGAAGTGGAGCGGGTCGCCGCGCCACCGCGCGCACGCGTGACGGACGCGCCCGAGCCGGCACCGGCCGAAAGCGCTGCCGACATGGTCGATCGCAAGCGCGACTATCTGGAGGGCTTCCTCAAGCAGCAGCCGAGCGGGACGCCGGCGGGCGAGCCGGGCGGCGCGCTCTACGATGCGGTGATCGATGCGCTGCGTGCGATCTATGATCCGGAGATTCCGGTCAATATCTACGATCTCGGCCTGGTTTACGGCGTCGAGGTGGGTGATGACGCGCATGTCACCATCACCATGACGCTGACGACGCCGCATTGCCCCGTCGCTGAATCGATGCCGGGCGAGGTTGAGATGCGGGTCGGCTCGGTGCCGGGCGTGGGCATTGTTGACGTCGATCTGGTGTGGGATCCGCCGTGGGACCCGCAGAAGATGAGCGACGAGGCCAAGCTTGAATTGGGTATGCTGTAGGACGAGCCGACGGGCTGCCCGTGCCGTCTGCAAAGGCACGGACTGTCGATCTGCCCCCGGCAACAGGAGTTGAGACGATGAACGCACCGACGAGCACCGCGACACGCACGCGCCCCGCCGCCGTCACGCTGACCCCGGCCGCCGAGCAACGCGTTGCCGACCTGATGGCCAAGGCGCCGGAGGGCGCCATCGGCGTCAAGCTCTCCACCCCGCGCCGGGGCTGCTCGGGCCTTGCTTATTCGGTCGATTTCGTGACCGAGCCAGGCAAGTTCGATGAGCGGATCGAAACGCCGGGCGGCGTCTTCTTCATCGATGCCGCCTCGGTGCTCTATCTCATCGGCTCGGTGATGGACTGGGTGGAGGATGATTTCGCTGCCGGCTTCGTCTTCACCAATCCCAACGCCAAGGGCAGTTGCGGCTGCGGCGAGAGCTTCACCGTCTGACGCGATGATCGCCGGTGGGCCGGCCGGCTCAGTCGCTCTCGAAACGCAGCGTCCGCTTGCTCAGATCGACATCTGCCAACCGCACGTCGAGGGCGGTGCCCGGCACCAGCCCGTCGCGCGCCAGCCGCGTGACGATGGGAAGATCGCGCAACTGGATGCGGGCGCCCCGCTCATCGACATCGGTGACGATGGCGGCGAAGCGGCGCCCTTCCTGCCCGCGCAAGATCACCGTTTCGGCAAGGTCGATGGCGGCGCGTTCGATCCGGCCACCGAGCGAGTCCGCGCGGGCCATCACCTTGGGCAAGGTGGTGAATGCCGCCTGTGCCGCTTCCGGCACGGCCTGCCCGTTGGCGATGGCGAGCGTCGTTTCCACCACATAGCGATCGGCCAGCCGGCGCAGGGGCGCGGTGGCATGGGCATAGGTCGCGGCGACGGCGGCATGCCATGGCAGCACGCCCGGCTCGAATGTCTCATAGCGCGCGCCCGAACCGGCGCGGTGCACGGCCTGGGCGAAGGCCGCGCTGCGTGGATCGGCGGGCGGGAGCATGCGCTGGAACTGCGCCAGCGTGGCTCCGCGCGGCCAGCTTAGCCCATAAGCGCTGGCGGTGTTGCGCAGCCGCTGGATGGCGCGGTCGTCCGGGCCGGCCATGGTGCGGAACAGGCCGGTTTCGTGTGCGAGCAAGGTCTGGGCGATGGCGATGTTGGCGCAGAGCGAGAGGGCGGCGTTGCGATCCTCCGCGATGCGGCGCGGCCGGAAGCGCAGATCGAAATGGCCGTCCGCCGTGCGTTCGAGTTCCTGCTCCGGCACGTCGATGCGGCTTGCCCCTCGCCGGTCCTCGGCCAATGCGGCGCGGCGGGCCAGCTCCGGGAACTCGGCGGGCAGATCGGCGTCGCGCACCGTCTCGTAACCGAGCTTGGCGCGGCTGCGGATGATGGCGCGCTCCGCGCCGTCGAGCATCGCGGCTCCGTCCGGCGCGATGCGGACGGTGAACACCACCGCCGGGCGTGGCCCGTCCGGCAGCAGGCTGGCTGCCTGCTCGCTCAGCACCGGCGGGTAGAGATTGACCTTGCCGTCCGGCAGATATTGCGTGGTGCCGCGCTGCCAGGCTTCCTGGTCGATCACGTCGCCATCGTCCACGAACCAGCCGACGTCGGCGATGGCATAATGGAGGAGCAGGTCGCTGCCCGCCGGCTCGATGGCGAAGGCTTGATCGAGATCGGTCGAGGCGGCCGGATCGAGCGTGACGAACGGCCGGTCCGTGCGGTCGGCATGCGCGGTGGGCGTGCGCGCGGCGGCGGCATCGGCCGCGGCCAGCACCGCAGGCGAAAAAGCGGCGGGAAGCTGGACCTCGGCACGGAGCGCGGCCAGCCCGTCCTCAAGCACATGACCGGGATCGGCAAGAATCTTCACGGCGCGGTCACCGCTCGGCGCAGCACGGCGCAGTCGCTGCCGTCCCCTGCCACGTCCGCGGCGACATAGGCGAACAGGTCAGCGAGGCCCTGGTAGATATCCGCTCCGGCGGCGTCATCCGGGGCGAGGAAGGCCGAGATTTCGTTCATTTCGGCGACCCAGCGATACGCCTTGGGCATCATGTCCGGAATCTGCCTCTGATAGCGCAGGAAAAGATCGGGCATATGCTCGGCCATCTCCGCCTTGAGCGCGTCGGCAATGCCGTGGCGTTCGGCGGCGAGGAGCAGCGCGGCGGCAAGGCCGGCCACGCCCTTGTTGATGCCGCCATAGCACATCTTGAGCGCGGAGGCGCCGCCGACGCTATTGCCCACGACCTTGGTTGGGCACTGGTCTGTCGCCAGCCGGGTCGCCTCCTGCGCGGCTTTACCGGAAAGCAGCAGCACCGCGCCGCGCGGGGAGGAGCCGGGCGGCGGGCCGAGGATGGCGCCGTCGACCAGCGTGCAGCCGGCGGTCGCGAGGCGGGCGGCGAGCGCTTGCTTGGTGGCGGGGCTGAGCGCGTTGGCGTCCACGAACAGAGGCTTGCTCGTGCGCGCGGCGAGGTGCGTCAGCAGTCGCTCGACCAGGGCGGGCGCATCCCCCGGCGGCAGCACGGAGAGGATGATGTCGCATCCGGCAAGCGTGGCGTCATCCGCGTCGAGCATGCCGGCGGCCTCGGCGCGCGCGCGCGAGGCGGCGCTGCGGCCGGCAAGCGAGGTGAACAGTTGATGCCCGGCGGCGGACAGCGCGGCGCCGAGTGCGCTGCCCATCGCACCGGGGGAAATCAGTGCGATACGCAGGGACGTCATTTGGTCGGCCATGGGCAATCATCCTCCGGCGGTCAGGGAGCATCCCGCATAGCAGCGCCATGCCGCAGCAGGCCAGTGCTCGAGTGACGCTGTCGAAACCGCCTCGACCTGCATCGTCTCCTTCGAGCCGTGCCGCGTGGCCGATCCTTTGCCCAGGGTGCGATCTGCGTCAGGCCCGTGCCGTGCGTCGGGCGATTTCCTGCACCAATAGCCGCTCGATGTCCTCTGCCGCGCGGGGGGCGTGCGGAGAGCGCGCGACGATGCGCCACATCGGCTCCAGCGTCGGGCCGAAGAAAGCCAGTCGCCCGGCGGCGATGGCGGGCGCGGCCTGCTCGTCCATCAGGATGGAGACGGCCAGCCCATCCTCGACCAGCGCCTGCACGACATCGGCGAACTGGAGGTAGCGGATCGGTTCGCGCGGGCGGATGCCGGCCAGGCTGAGCTGGCGCTCCAGCCATTGTTCCGTGATGATACCGAAATCGGGCAGGACGAACCGCAAATCCTCTGGCGGCAGCAAGCCCGCCTCGATCTGCCATGCCATGGCCGGCGCCGCGACCAGCCGGATCGGCAGTTCGCCGAGCAGGTGGATGTGCGGGAGCGCGAGCGACGGGCGGCCGATGGCATAGAGCAGCAGGTCGATCTCGCCCTTGTCCAGTGCGGCAGCCGCGTCGCTTGCGGCCAGCGCGGGCAGGATCTCCAGCTCGACATGCGGCATCTCGCGATAGATGCGGAGCAGCAGGGGCTTGAGATAGGCATCACGCGCGTGGCTGCCGACCGAGAGGCGGATGCGCAGCTTGCCCTCCGCCGCCGCGCGATTGCCCTCGGCGTGCATCGCTTGGCTGGTGGAGAGCAGGGCCTCGGCCCGGTTGAGCATATCGCGCCCCTCGGGCGTCAAGGTCGGCGTGGTGCCGCGCCGCCGCTCGAACAGGCGATGGCCAAGATGGCGCTCCAGCGTGCTGATATGGTCGCTCACCGCAGGCTGCGAGATACCGAGCTGGTCGGCGGCGAGCGCAAAGCTGCCGGTGCGCGCGGCGCAGACGAACGTATCGAGCTGCCGCAGGGTGAAGTCTCCGAACCGTCGCCGCATATGAATGGACACCCATAAGATACAAGCTAAGGCTTATGACAGTGATAAGTTCTTAATTGCTTGCTTTTGCGATAGTCAAGTTGCTTAATATCTATATTGCCATCGGAAAGACGGCGTATCGGAGAGATAGGGTGGGCAATCATGCAGGGGGCATGATGATGGATATGGCCCGCTTGGAAGGCGGGGCCAGCTCTCTGATCATTCTGGGAAAATTTCTTGCGCCCATGCAGCGCGCATCCGCTTTCATGGTTCTCGTCACGACAAAAAAGAGAGTCTGACGGGTCGCACGGGTCGCGCCGGAATCCCACACCGGCGCGACCCCACATTCCACCGCATCCACTGAGGTCCTGATGACCTCTGTCCATTGGTTCTTCACGCCCCGGAACGCAGTGGCCTGCCGGGGCGCGAAGACCCATTGTCTTACATCGAAGACGGCACGAGCCGGCCGCTCAGAAGCTGAGCTTGACCGTGCCGCCCCAGGTGCGCGGATCGCCCGGCTGGCCGACGATCAGGCCGGTATTGCCCGGCCCCACCGCCAGCTGCTCGAAATAGTTCACGTCGAAGGCGTTGCGCACCCAGGCGTAGATATCCAGCCCTTCGGTGCGGAAGCCGGCGCGCAGGTTGGTGAGCGCATAGCCATCCACCCAGGTATAAGCCGAGGCGGAGGGGTTGGAGGAGAAGCGCGACCGGTAGTTGCCGTCCACCGCCGCGTAAACCTCGCCCTCCTTGCCGAGCAGGGTGGCCGGCACATTGGCCTCGGCCCCGTAGGAGAAGGACCATCGCGAGACACCGGGCAGCACCTGGCCGGAAATGTCGCAATTTTCCGGGCTGAGGCCGCCGGGCGTGCCGGGCGCGCTGGGCGTCTGGCCGGCGCCGACCGTGGTGCCGCCGGATAGCTCAGGCGGGCAGGGCGCGTCGATGAACTTCACATATTTCGCGTCGGTGAAGGCGCCATTGGCATAGGCGTTGAACCGGGCGCTGGGGCGGATCGAGAAATCCGCCTCGAAGCCCTGCGAGCGCACCCGGTCGGCATTGGCGAGATAGCCGCGCAGCACGCCATATTGGCCGTTGCTGACATTCGCCTGATAATCGTCAATGGTGGTGCGGTAGGCTGCGAGGTTGAAGGTCGCCCGGCGATCCCAGAACTGCGCCTTGAGACCCGCTTCCCAATGGTTGACCGATTCCGGCTTGATCGACCCGGCGGCGAGGATGGGGTTGCCGTCCGCATCGGCCGGCACGCCGTTCTGGTTGATGCCGCCGGTCTTGAAGGTCTTGGCGTAGGTGCCGTAGACCAGCACGTCCGGCACCAGTTCGTAGCTCAGCGTCAGGTCGTAGCTGAAGTTCCAGGCGCTGAAGCTGGGCTGGACGAGCTGCGGCGCGAACACGCCGCGCTGGGCGACCTTGACCGGATCGGTCTGGCCGAACAGCACCGGATTGCCCTGCCCATCGAACACCTCGCGCTGATAGAGGCCCTGCTTCTTGTCATAGTTGAGGCGCACGCCGGGCTGGATGGTCAAGCCGTCCGTCACCTTCCAGTCGAGCTGGCCGAACAGCGCGAGGCTGGTGTTCTTGAGATATTGCGTGTTGACGGCGGTCAATCCGTCCAGAACCGCCGGATCGTTCGAGAGGGAACTGGACGGATTAAGCGTCCAGCGGCTCGACGCGGGGCCGTGCTGCTCGGTGCCCTGCGTGTCGATCCGCTGGTGGAAGGCGAAGGCGCCGACGACGAAATTGAACTGACGGCCGTTATAGCTGTAGCGCAATTCCTGCGAATATTGGTTCTGCTGCGAGGGGTTCTGCGACCTGGTGACGATCGGCAGGCCGGTATAATCGCGGTCGTTCTCCGGCTGCCAGTCCCAGAAGCGCCAGGCGGTGACGGAGGTGAGCGTGCCCGATCCCGCATCCCAGTTCACGCGCAGCGAGACGCCGCCGGTCTTGTTGCCGGCGTTGAGATTGGCGTCCACATCGGTCAGCCGGTCGAACGGGTTGGTGCTCACCGTCGTATAGCCCTGCGCGGCGGCCAGCGCCTCATATTGCCGGCTGAGCGGCCGCTGGGTGGCGCCGGTGCGCACGAAAACGGTGCCGCAGCATTCCGGGCTCTGCTTGCTATAGTCACCGGCCAGCGTGATGCGCAGATCGTCGCTCGGCTTGAATAGTAACTGGCCGCGCAGGCCGAGATTGTCCTGCTCGTTGATCCAGTTGCCGCTGGTGACGTTGAAGATGGTGCCCCGGCGGCTCGTGGAAGAAAGGGCGATCCTTGCCGCCACCGTATCCGACAAGGGGCCGGAAACCGCCGCCTTGGCCTGCTTGAAGCCGAGGTTGCCGACGCTGATCTCCGCCTTGCCCTCGAAATCGAAGGTCGGCTGGCCGGTGGTGATGTTGATGGCGCCGGCGGTGGTGTTCTTGCCGTAAAGCGTGCCTTGCGGGCCGCGCAGCACCTCGACCTGTGCCACGTCGAGAAAGTCGAACACGGCGGAGGCGACACGGGCGTAATAGACGTCATCCACATAGATGCCGACGCCCTGCTCGAACCCGTCATTGGTGAGGCCGAACGGCACGCCGATGCCGCGAATGTTCACCGCCGAGTTGCGTGGGTTGGAGGAGTAGAATTGCAGCGTCGGCGCAAGCTGCTGGAGCCTGCCGATGTTGAAGCTGCCGGTGTTCTCGATCTGCGCGCTGCTGACGACGGAGATGGCGAGCGGCGCTTCCTGTGCGGTCTCGCTGCGGCGGCGGGCGGTGATGACGATATCGCCGCTACGGCTCTCCGCTTGCGGAACCGCGGGGTCATCCGCAGCTGGTGCGGCGCTGCCTTGCGCGTGGACGGGAAGGGCGAAAACAAGAGCCGCGGCGAGCGCGCTCGTGGAAAGAATGGACCTGCGAACCATGGTTCGGAACCCCCTTTGAATCAAAAAAGGGATGCCTCCAGTGGTCCGGTCAGCATCTGCTATGGGAAAGGAAAAAGAAGGCTGCGCGCACCTGCGGGAAGCAGGCCGGGCAGTCGGACGTCAGGCGGTGAGCCGCGTTTTCTCGGTGACTTCGATCTGCACCAGACGGCCCTCATGAACCGTGAGGTGGACCGCACCGAAGCGGAGCTTCTCAAGTGCCTGGCGGACGAGCGCGAGCGCGCCCGTTTCATGCTCATCGCGACTCGGCCCGGTGGCGGGCGGGGGCGACAGGCGGGAAGATGACTGCGACATGGTGCCTCCTCGAACGCGGTCAATGGCGAGTCGCACATGGCGACGATCAAACTTAACTCAATCAGTTGAATTGACAATAGGGAAGCGATGAAGTTTTGCTTTTGCGCGGGGAATCGCATCTTCCGCGCGGCTGCTTGGCGTGCGGCGCAATCGCAGGTCGCATGTGGGCCACGACGGTGCCGGGTGAGGAAGAGGGCGTGTCCCCGAGAGTGCCTATTCCCCTCCGCTAAGGGCCTGCTTGGCGGGCGCCGGCATCAGGCTGTGCACTGTGCGGCGGGCGAAGGTCCAGCGGTTGTCGATACGGGCGAGATCGTCCGTATAGCGCGCCATTAGCGCGGCGATCGGGCGGCCGGCGTCATCCGGCACCATGTAGAGCGACATGGCAGTGGCATGGGCGCGGTCCGGGCCGTCGAAGGTGACGACTTCGTTGAAGAACAGGTGATAGTTCGGCTCACGGAACCCCAGCGCATTCTCGCTGAAGATGCGCCGCATCATCGTGCCGGCCTCGGCGCCGCGCGCTTCCATGCCGCCGCCGGCCGCATAGATTCCATCCTTGCCGAACAGACGGCCGAACCCATCGAAGTCGCGCGCATCGAGAGTGGTCCCATAGGCGATCAGCAATGCATGGATCGCCGCCCGGTCCGCGGCTTCGTTGCGCTGCGCGGCCGCTGGCGTGGCGAGGGTGAGGCAGAGGCCGAGCGCGATGAGGCGGCGGATCATGGCTTGGCCTGCCCGGCGATGATCTTCGCCCATTCCTCCGGCGTCGGCATGATGTCGTCCGCGACGCGGCGCTGGATCAGCCATTGCCCATCCACCCGCACGAGATCATCGGTGTAGATGCCGGCGAGCGAGGGTTGCGGCCGCCCATCCGCGCCGCGCATCACGAACAGGTAGCGCGATGTCGCATGTGCCTTGTCGCCCTCTATCGTCACGCGCGGATTGGTGATGAGGTGGAAGTTCGCGCGGTTCGCGGCGCCCGCCGGACCAAGCACATTGGCCAGCATCGCGCGGATGGCGGGGCGGCCCTTGTGGCTGCCGCCGCCGCCGGTCCATTCGCCATCGGCGGCGAACAACGCGGCATAGCCATCATAATCGCGCGAATCGAGGAAGGCGGCATAGTCGACGAGGATGCGGCGGATCGCCAGTTCATCCTCGACATGCTGGAGTCGCGCCTCGATGGTGACGGGCGCCGGCGGTGCGGCGCGCACGGCGGCCGGCCCGATGAACAGCGCGCATAGCGCCAGAGTGTGGATGATCCTCATGGCCCCTCTCCCCTTGGCGCCGGCCGCGATGGACCGGCGTGTCGGAGTGAGGCTAATCGATCAGCACGGCACCTGTCGACATGGGCTGCACGTCGCGCTGATAGATGCCGAGATAGCCTTCGGCCTTGGCCGGGCCGTGGCTCTCGGCGGCACGGCCGGCGAGCGTCTGCGCGTCGACCAGCAGGTCGATGGAGCGATTGGCGACGTCGATGCGGACGCGGTCGCCATCATGGACGAGGCCGATGGGGCCGCCCACCGCCGCCTCCGGCGCCACCTCGGCCACCGTCAGCCCCTTGAGGCAGAGGCCGGACAGCTGGCCGTCGGTAATGAAGGCCGTCTCACGCGCGATACCGGCCGCGTCGATGGCGAACAGCACGATCGACGCGCCGCCACCCATCGCCGGGCCGCCCTTGAGGCCCTGGCCGCGCAGGATGAGCACGTCGCCGGCCTTGATCCGCCCAGACTCGATGGCGTCCAGCGCCAGCGCCGTATTCTCGAACACCTGCGCCGGGCCTTCGAAGAATTCCGGGCGCTTGCCGTCGCGGATGCCGAGCTTCACCACCGCGCTTTCCGGCGCGAAGCTGCCCTTGAGTATGGCGATGGAGGGGCCTTCCGAAATCGGCCGGTCGAGCGGGCGGATGATCTCCGGGTCGACAACGGTCGCGCTTTCCAGATTCTCGGCCAGCGTCTTGCCGGTGCAGGTGAGCGCGTCAGTCCTGAGCAGCGGGGCGAGTTGCTTGAGCGTGGCCGCGGCGCCGCCGGCATCCTCGAACTCCTCAATCCGCACCTCGCCATTGGGGCGCACGGCGGAGAGCACCGGCACCTTGCGGCCGATCTCGTCCCACAGCGCGAAGATGTCGATATCCACATGCGCCTCGCTGGCGATGGCCTGGAGATGTTTGATCGCGTTGATCGAGCCGGAGACGGCGAGCACCGTCGCCACCGCATTGTGGAAGGCGGCGGGGGTCAGCACTTTGCGGGGATTGAGGCCCTCCAGCACCATCTCGACAATGCGCGCGCCGGAGCGGCGGGCGGCGTCGATCATCTTGTCGCTGTTGGCGCGCACCGGGGCGCCGCCGGGCAGGCACATGCCGAGCGCCTCGACCACGCAGTGCATGGTGTTGGCGGTGGCCATGCCCGCGCACACGCCGGGGCCGCGCACTGCCTGGCGGATCATCTCCTGCTCGTCATGCGGATAGGGCTTGCCGAAGCGTGTGCCGATGCTGCCGGACCAGAGATCCTCCAGATCGACATGCTCGTTGCCGATCATGCCGGACGCCTGATAGCCGCCGATGACGAGGATGGTGGGAATGTCGAGCCGGCCCGCGGCCATCATGTGGCCGGGCGGCGTCTTGTCGCAGGAGGTGAGGCAGATCATGCCGTCCAGCATCGCCGCTTCCACCTGCGCTTCGATATCGTTGGTGACGAGGTCGCGCGCGGAGAGGATGTAGCTGCCGCTGCGCCCCGCGCCGGTGATGAAATCGGACGGCGCGGTGGTGCGCACCTCGAACGGCACGCCGCCAGCGGCGCGCACGGCTTCCTTCACGATTTTGGCGATGCCGTCGAGATGGGCATAGCAGACGGCCAGTTCGGACGAGGAATTGACCACGGCGATCTTGGGCTTGGCCATGTCCTCCTCGCTGAGGCCGAGCGCATACCAATGCGAGCGGCGCGTGGGTGAATTGGCGGCGAGACTGCGCAACTGAGCCATGGAGTCCTCTCCTCTCATTATTTGAGGAAATGATTAGCATGGTATCTATTTTACGTCTCGCAAAATCGCATTGTTCCATGGTGGACGGCACGCGCAGGGCCGCCGGGCTTGCCACTGCACTGCCACATGCCCAGATTGCCGTGGGGTGACATATTCGCCTGCTGCTGCGTGCGGGCCGGCCAAGGGGAAAGCGGGGCATGAGTGACAAGAATGGGGAGTTCGACCGCTGGGCGGCGACCTTCCATGATTATTACGAGTCGGGATCGCGCGCCGAATATGAGTTTCGCCTGACGCGCAAGATGGTCATCACCGCGCGCAAGTGGACAGCCTTCATCGACGATCAGGTCCGGCGCAAGACCGGCTTCAGCCGCTCGCGCTGGCAGACATTGGCGGCCATCGCCTTCGCCGGCGGGCCTGTCACCACGCTGGAACTTTCCGGCTATATGGGCGTGCAATGGCCAACGGTCGTGCGCGCCCTGGGCGAGATGGAGGCGGAAGGGCTGATCGCCCGGACCCGGTCCGGCAAGGATCGGCGTTACCGGACGATCGCCATCACACCGGCGGGCCAGACGCTGCTGGATGAGGTGCTTGAGATCACCAATCCGCTGCGCGCGACCCGGCTGGCCGATATCGCGACGGAGGACCTCATTGTCAGCGAGCGGGTGCTGGATAGAATTCTGGCGGCGCTGCCTCGCTAATCGCGTCCGGCTCCCGCGCCGGATGACCGCTGCCAGACCTTCCGCTGTTTACGTAGCAAACTACTTATGCCACAACGCCGCATCCCGCGTCGCGATGCGATGTGACGACCTCGGTTCTCCAGCCCCGTTCAGGCCGCCACGGAACGTCCCATGGGCGCCCGATAAGCAGAACAGACGAGTCGTGGAGATCATATGAGCCAAGAGCAGATGCAGGGCGCGCAGGGCGGCCGCAGCATAGACGTCGCCCGGCTGCTCAACGACCGGAAGCTCAACGCCTTCAACATCAAGCTCATCTGTCTCTCCTGGCTGATTACCGCGTTCGACGGGTTCGACCAGATGATGATCAGCTTCACCGCGCCCTATATGCGCGACGAGTTCAGCCTCACCAATGGCGAGATCGGCTATATCGTCTCGGCGGGCATTGCCGGCATGCTGGCCGGCGGCTTCCTGTTCTCCTGGATTGCGGACCGGATCGGGCGGCGGCCTACCATTATTGTCACGGCCTTCCTGTTCGGCGTGCTCACGCTGGCCACCGCCTTTGCGCACAATGTGCCGCAATTGCTGGCGCTGCGCTTCGCTGATGGGCTGGCGATCGGGGGCATGCTGCCGCTCGCCTGGGCGCTCAACATCGAGTTCGTGCCTGCCCATGTCCGCGCGACCGTGGTGACGACGATCATGATGGGCTATGCGATCGGCACTTCCTCGGCCGGGCCGCTCACCAACCTGCTGGCGCCCGCCCATGGCTGGCAGGCGGTCTATATCGCCGGCGGTCTCGGCACATTGGTCTGCGCGGTTGCGCTGTTCTTCTTCCTGCCCGAGTCGGTGCGTTTTCTGGTCAGCCGGCAGATCAAGCTGCCGCTCGCCCGCCGCACGCTCAACCGTGTAGACGCAGCGTTCGACATTCGCGCGGAAGATGGCCTCTACCTCGGCGACGAGCCGGCCGTGCGCCACAAATTCCATGTGTCGGACCTGTTCGCCGGCAAGCTGGCGTGGCTCACTCCGTTGATCTGGTTCGGCTATGCGGTCAGTTCGCTCGGCATCTATTTCGCCTCATCCTGGGGGCCGCTGATCCTGGAATTCCTCGAAGTGGACCGGCAGACGGCCGCGCTTGTGACCGCTTTTTCCGGCCTGCTCGGCGCGGGCGCGGGCCTTGCGCTGATGCGCTTCACGGATCGTTACGGGCCGGTCGCGGTGGCGGTGTTCCCGATCATATCGGTGCCCGTCCTGCTGATCCTCGGGCTGGAGCTGGTCGACCGGAGTTACCTGCTGCCGATGGTGGTGCTCTCCACCCTGGTTGTTGCCGGCGGCCATTTCGGCATCCAGTCGATCTGCGGCATCTTCTACCCCAGCGCGATCCGCGCGAGCGGCGCCGGCTGGGCTTCGTCCATCGCGAAGGTGGGCGGTGTGCTGGGGCCGGTGGTCGGCGCGGTGGTGCTCTCCAGCGGCCTGCCGATCATCCGCTCCTATGCGGTGCTGGCGATTTGCCCCGCCGTGCTGGCGGTGACGGCGCTGGCGATTGCCCGGGTGACACGCGATCCCAGCTTTCATCCGCAAGCGCATGAAGGCGAGCCGGCACCGGCGGAGTGAGGCGGGGCGCTTCTCTGCTGTCGGGTTAGGACTCGCCTCCCGTTCGTGTCGGGCAGCAAAGGCGCAAGGGCCACGCTGTGCGTGCCTCGACTTCGCTCGACACGAACGAAGTGTGGCTTCCGGTCTGGGAGCGAGCCTTATTCGGCGGCGACTGTGCCGGAGGTCTGCGCCGCGGCCCGCACTGCCTCGTCATCGTGCAGGAACACGCCCTGCGCGCGCAGGATCTTGCGGACCTCGCTCACATCCACGTCGCGCGGGGCGATGCCGTGATTGGCGGCCACCGCCGCGCCGACGCCCGCCGCCTGGCCGGTTAGCCAGCATTGCGGAATCTCGCGCATGAAGCCGTGGGAGTTGGCGTCGCAGGAGATATGGCGGCCGGCCGCCAGCAGCCCGTCCAGCGCGCGCGGCACCAGCGAACCATAAGGCACGGAGACGATCGGGAACTTGGGCGAAACCGAGGGGCTGACGCCGACCTCGTCCGGGGCCGGTACGCCCGCGCCCCAATCCTTGCGCTCGATCCGGCCTACGCCGGCGAGGCGCCGCGTGTGGCGCACGCCCAGTTGCGGCGCGCTCTGGAGCATGTAGACATTCTCGAAGCCGGGCGCATTCTCGCGGAAGAAGTCGCAATGCGTCTTCATGAAGCGATGCGAGCGAATCTCCAGCTCGGTCTGGTCGTCGACATCGAGGGCCGAGAGGCCGGACTGGCGCGGGCCGAGGAACAAGGCGATATCGTTGCGCCAGGAGACATAAGGCGGCTGGAAGAAGCCGAGCCGCTCGCGACCGAGCGCGGCGAACTGCGCATATTGATCGGCATCCTCACGGCGGAAGGCGAGCCAGCGATCCATGTCGACGCCGCCCAGCACGAAGCCGGTATTGGCGCTATGGTGGACGTCGCCTTCTTCGATATCCGTATCGAAGAGGGCGCCGGCGCGCGCGAACATGTCACCGTCGCCCGTGGTGTCGACCACCACCTTGGCCATTAGCGCCTGCCGCCCCGCCTTGCTCTCAAACACCACGCCGGCGACCTTGCTCTCATCCATCACCGGCCGCGCGGCCCAGCTGTGGAAGACGATGCGCACGCCCGCTTCGAGCAGCATTTCCTGCGCGTTGAGCTTCATCCGCTCCGGGTCGAGCGTGGGCGCCCAGCAGACGACGCCGTGGAAGGCGGAGGTGCGCTGGCCCCAATAGGCCGCCTTGAGCGGATCGCGCGAGCCCCAGTCCGCCTTGGCCGGGCCGGCGATGCCTTCGGCCGGCATGCGGTCGATGAAGTCGCGGGCATAGCCCTGGATGACGTGGCGGCCGGTCCAATCGGTCATCCGGTCGATCCAGATGACGAGGCCGCCGGTCGAGAGGCCGCCGAGATGATTGTAGCGCTCCAGCAGCACGACATCCGCGCCGGCCTTGGCGGCGGCGTAAGCGGCGGCGCACCCGGCCGGGCCGCCGCCGATCACCGCCACGTCGCAGCTATGATAGATGGCGATCTCGCGCGCTTCCTCGCGGATGGTGCCGGAGCCGTTGCGCGGGGGCAGGGTGCGTTTGCGGGTTTCGAACACATCGGAGGCGAGGAACCGGTCTTCGGTCTGCCGGACCTGCCGCAGCTTCGGCTGCTCTGGATTCTCACTCACGATGCTCTCCTCTCGACTGCATGTCCGCCATGGCCCCGGCGGGCGAATCGCGGCTCTGCCATGAAGGACGGCGCGATGCACGGCCGTTCCGCAGAAAAATGTAGCAAGCTACGTTTATGGTCCACCCGGCGGGTCGTCAAGCGAGGCAGTTCGGCAAATGCACCGGAGTAAAGAGTGATGACGCTCCATCTTCAAGTTGAAGAAGCTCAGCCGGATGGCCCAAAAACGGCTTGAATCCGCCACGCCGATCAAATGCGTGAAGATTGCTATAACACGAGTTGTAATTGGTAGCCAGCTACGTATTATGCTACCTATCTGCACCGGTCTCTCTAGGGAGAGGCCCGGCGTGGAAGGGCGGCACCGTGGTGGTTTTCCACCGCTAACCAGACCGCCTCCAGTCGCGGTGCGATCGAACAACCGACGTTGGAACAGGAACCGCGCGGTTGAGACTGGAAAAGGGGAGGACCTCATGACAGGCAATTTCCGTTCAAGCTGTGTGCGTGCGTCGCTTGCCGTGACGAGCGCCATCTATCTCGTTGCCCTCGCGCCCGCCGCCGCGCAGGCGCAGGATCAGGGCGCTGCGGCTCCGCAAGCCGAGGAGCCGCAGGAGCAGGCGATCATCATCACCGGATCGCGCATCGCCCGGCGCGATTATTCGTCCGACACGCCGATCGTCACGCTGTCGAGCGAGACGCTCAGCCGCACGGCCGACGTCGGCATAGACCAGAGCCTCAACAAGCTGCCGCAGTTCGGCACCGGCGCCAACCAGATCACCAGCGCGACTGACGTGCAGTCGACGCCGACCAGCAGCCCCGGCATCGCCACGGTCAACCTGCGCGGCCTCGGCAGCAACCGCACACTGGTGCTCGTCAACGGCCGCCGTACCCAGCCGGCCAATGCCAGCCTGGTGGTCGACCTCAACACAATCCCGACCGCCGCCATCGATAATGTCGAGATCATCACGGGCGGCGCGGGCGCGACCTATGGCGCGGACGCAGTCGCCGGCGTCGTCAACTTCATTCTCAAGAAGGATTTCCAGGGCGTCCAGCTCGATGGGCAATATGGCCAGTCGTTCCGGGGCGATGCGGAGCAGTATAAATTCTCCGCCCTGCTCGGCTCCAACTTCGCGGATGATCGTGGCAACGCCATGATCGGCCTCACCTACCAGAAGCGCAACGAAGTCTATCTGCGCGATCGCCCGTTCTACGAGGCGGCGTTTACCGATCCCAACACGCCCGGACGCAATGCCTGGCCGAATTTCGGTGGTTATCTGCCGACCAACGCACCGCAATCCGCTTATGATTCGGTGTTCATGCCCAAGGGCTATGTCGCGGGTGACGTAAAATCGTCGGCGCAGCTCTTCTTCAACACGGCAGCGACCACGGACGGGGCGACATTATTCTCCGTCGCGCCCGGCTCGGTCTCTGGCGCGCAGGCACCCGGCTTCACCGGGCCGCTCTATCCGGACAATAAATATCTTGCGAATGGATCGCTCTCGCCCAATTCCTATACCGGCTTCCTGTCCAGCCCGCTGGACCGCTACTCGGCCTTCGCCTCGGCTTATTACGATGCCAGCGACAATCTGACCTTCTATACGCAGGCGACGTTCGATCAGAATGAGACGACCACCGAGATCATCGGCTACTCGCCGGCGTTCAACCAGTGGTCGGTGGCGATCCCCTATGATGCGGCGCACCCGGTGCCGGATGAGCTAAAGACGATCCTCGATGCGCGCACCACGCCGGGCGCGGCGTGGACGCTCTACAAGCAGATGGACTATCTCGGCCCGCGCCAGATCACGACCACGACCCATACCTATGAGGTGGTGTTCGGCGCGCGGGGCGAGCTGGGTGTGCGTGACTGGACCTATGATATTTTCGGCTCGCACGGCCGCACGTCGCAGAACGCCAACTATAAGGGCTTTGCCGATCTGGGCCGCTATCAGGAGCTGATCGCCCGACCCGATTACGGCGCGGGCGCGGATTATAATAACGGCCGCACCGGCATGCTGGCGCATTGCACCAGTGGCCTCAATCCGTTCGTCAACACGCCGGTGAGCCAGGACTGCCTCGACATCATCAGCGCGCCGATCAACACCGAGACGGTGCTGACGCAGGATCAGGTGGAACTGAACCTGCAAGGCTCGCTGGCCGATATTCCGGCGGGTGACTTGCGTTTCGCCGTCGGCGCGGCCTATCGCAACAATGATTTCGTCTATCGGCCCGATCCGGCTTTCTCGACGACCAACACCACGTCGTTGACCATCGGCCTGTTCGATACCTCGCCGACGCAGGGCGAGGTGACGGCGAAGGAGATCTATGGCGAGTTGCTGATCCCCATCTTTAAGGATCAGCCCTTCGCCCGGTCGCTCTCGCTCAATCTGGGCGGGCGCTACTCGGATTACAGCACCACCGGCGGCGTCTTCACCTGGAAGGCGACGGCCGACTGGGATGTGACGGGCTGGCTCAAGCTGCGCGGCGGCTATCAGCAGGCCAACCGTGCGCCGAACGTGGCTGAACTGTATCAGCCGCCGGTGTTCCAGACGGTGCCGTGGCCGGATCACGACCCATGCTCGATGTTCACGCGGGCAACCTATGGCAACGTCGCGAGCAACCCGGATCGCGCCAAGGTGCAGGCGCTCTGCTCGGCGCTCTCCGGTGGCGCGCCGATTGGCGACAACTTCTCCGGCAACGTGCCGAGCTACTTCCCGCTCGGGCGTGACCTCCAGCGCGGCAACCCCGATCTGGACAATGAGAAGGCCAAGACCTGGACGATCGGCGCGGTCATGACCGCACCGGCCGGCTCCTCGCCGCTGCTCCAGCGGCTGCGCCTCTCGGTCGATTATTACAACATCACCATCAACGGCGCGATTGCACCGGCCTCGACGCAGCTCGTCTATCAGGAGTGCTTCAACAGCCTGGGCAACAACCCGACCTACGATCCCAACAATGAATATTGCCAGCGCATCCAGCGCACCGGCGCGGCGCCCATCGCCGGCAACTGGATCGCGACCGAGGCCAGCTTCGAGAATCTGGGCATGATCTCGACGGCGGGTCTCGACGTCCAGCTCGACTGGAGCGTACCCGCGCCGGGCATCGCCGGGGAGAGCGGGGCGGTGTTCACCAATATCGTGTTCAATTATCTCGACAAATATAAGGTGCAGAACAACCCCGGCGGTCCGGTGTTCGATTATGCCAACTCCATCGGATCGACCATCTTCGTGCCGCCCTATGGCGCGCAGTTCCGCTGGAAGCTGAACACGTCGCTCGGCTATGATTTCGGGCCGGGTCAGGTGAGCGTCAACTGGCGGCATTACCCCAGCGCCCGCAACGTCGCGCTGGTGACGAACAGCACGGCGACGCAGAGCAAGACGCGCGCCTATGATATCGTCGACCTTGCCGGGCAATTCCGCATCAACAAGATGTTCGTGGTGCGGGCCGGCATCGACAATCTGTTCGACCGCGATCCCAACATCATCGGCGCCATTCCGGGCACCACCTCCGCCGTCGGCGAGCCGGACCCGGCGGGCACCTACGATGTGCTGGGGCGGCGCTTCTATATCGGTGCCAAGGTCGAATTCTGAATCTGTCGGGCGCCGTTACGGCGCCCGGCCGATATCCGCGCGCCCTTCCGTATTGCGCGGATTCATCCTCCACTGGGTCGCCTCGCGGTATCATGCCGCGAGGTTCTTTTTGCCCCCGGCCTGTGGTGGACAAGCGGCGGGGCAGGAGGGAAAAGAGCTGGCCACCCCCGGCGCGAGGAGCATCTGCCATGCCTGCTGACCCCGTCACATCCGCCGCGACCATGCGCGCCATGGTGCTGGAAGCGCCCGGCGGCCCGGAGCGGCTGGTTCTGACCGATCTGCCCGTGCCGGCACTTAAGCCGGGGCATGTGCGGGTGAAGATTGCCGCGAGTGCGGTCAATCCGGTCGATACCAAGATCCGCGCGGGCCTGCCGATCGCGTCCGCCGATCCGGCAATCCTCGGCTGCGATCTGGCCGGGACGGTGGCAGCGGTGGGCGAGGGCGTGACGGATTTTGCCGTGGGTGACGCCGTTTATGGCTGCGCGGGCGGCGTTAAAGGGCAAGGCGGCACGTTGGCGGATTATATCGTGGCCGATGCCCGTCTGCTCGCCCCGAAACCGCGCAGCCTCTCGATGCGCGAGGCGGCCGCGCTGCCGCTGGTGGCCATCACCGCCGTCGATGCGTTCGAGCGGGCGGGGTTGTCGGCGGAGGATCATGTGCTGATCCACGGCGGCGCGGGCGGTGTGGGCCATGTTGCCATTCAACTCGCCAAGGCGCAGGGCGCGCGGGTTGCCGCGACGGCGTCCAGTGCCGAAAAGGCGACACTGATGCGGTCGCTGGGGGCGGACGAGATCATCTTCTACCGCGAGGAAGACGTTGCCGATTATGTCGCGCGATTGACCGCCGGCCGGGGTTTCGATCTGGTGTTCGATACGGTGGGCGGCGCCAATCTGCCCAACAGCTTTGCCGCCGCGCGGCTGGAAGGGCGCATCGCCACCACCAGCGCGCGGGCGACGCTCGATCTTTCCTTGCTGCACGGGCGGGCGCTTTCGCTCCACGCCGTGTTCATGCTGCTGCCGATGCTGACCGGTGAGGGCCGCGAGCGACACGGCCGCATCCTGCGCGATCTGGCGGCGCTGGCCGACGCCGGCACGGTGCGGCCGCTGCTCGATCCGCACCGCTTCACGCTCGCGCAGGCGGGGGACGCGCACCGCCTGCTGGAATCGGGCGCGGCGGTGGGCAAGATCGTCATCGACGTCGCCGAGGGGCTGGACTGAATCATGGCTGAAACGGACAAGCCGGGAGAGGATGCATGAGCATGAGGATATGGACCGGGCTGGCGGGCGGCGTGTTACTCGCCATAGGAACCGCGCACGCGCAGCCGACCGGTGACGCAGCCGGCAATTGGGAAGCGGTGGTGCAATGCGCTGGCCAGTCCGGTGCGGCGGCGCGCCATGCCTGCATCGACCAAGTGCTGCGCGACAGGGGCGTGCTCGACCGCGAGCGGGAACTCTCCGATGCGCGGCAGGCCTTCGGGCAGGAGCGCCGCGCAGCGCCAGCGCCCGTTCCGGCACCCGCGCCTGTCCCCCCGCCAGCCGCCGCCCCGGTCGCTCCGGCCCCGGCGAGCACGCCACCGCCCTCCGCGCCGCCGGAACTGAAGGCGCTGCAAACGCAGATCGCCGCCGTGAGGTTGGGCGCTGACCGGCTGCTCACCATCACCACCACTGAAGGCGCCGTATGGCGGCAGACGCAGACCATCGACATGCGCCTCCCGCCGGTGAAGGGCGACACCATCGAGATCGAGGAAAGCGCGCTGGGCGGCCACCGCTGCAAATTCGGCAGCAAGATCTTCCGCTGCCGGCGCGTGAACTAGGGAATGGACGCAATGGATTATCGCTATCTGGGCGGCAGCGCCCTCAAGGTTTCGCCGCTCTGCCTCGGCGCGATGATGTTCGGCGGAGAGACGGACGAGCCGACTGCGCAGCGGATCATCGACAGTGCGGCGGACCAGGGCTTCAACTTCATCGACACGGCGGACGGCTATAATGGCGGCCGGTCCGAGGAAGTGGTCGGCCGCGCGATCAAGGCACGGCGCGACCATTGGGTCGTCGCGACCAAGTTCGGCTATGGCGACGGGTCGGCGCCTAACCGGCAGGGCCAGTCGCGCAAGTGGATCGTCCAGAATACCGAGGCCAGCCTTAAGCGGCTGGACACCGATTTCATCGACATCCTCTATTTCCACAAGGCGGATGTGGACGCGCCGCTGGAGGAAGGGCTGCGCGCGGTGGGTGATCTCATCCGCCAGGGCAAGGTGCGCTACTACGGCCTCTCCAACTTCAAGGGCTGGCGCATCGCCGAGGTGTGCTGGCTGGCCGATAAGATCGGCATGGATCGCCCTATCGCCAGCCAGCCACTCTATAATATGGTCGACCGGCTGGCCGAGGTGGAGCAACTCCCCGCCGCCGGCCATTATGGGCTGGGCGTCGTGCCCTATAGCCCGTTGGCGCGCGGCGTGCTCAGCGGCAAATATGCGGTGGATGCGCCGCCCCCCGCGGATTCACGCGCTGGGCGCGGCGACCGGCGCATCCAGCAGACCGAGTGGCGCAGCGAATCCATCGCCATCGCGCAGGCCGTGCGCGCCCATGCGGAGGCGCGGGGCATGACCTCCATCGCCTTTGCGCTCGCCTGGGTGCTGCACAACCGGCTGGTGAGCGCGCCGATCGCCGGCCCGCGCACGCAGGCCCATTGGGATGGCTATGTCGCGGCGCTCGATGCCCGGCTCGGCCCCGAGGATGAGGCGTTCGTCGATGCGCTCGTGCGGCCCGGCCATGCCTCGACGCCCGGTTATACGGACCCGGCCTATCCCATTGAGGGGCGGCAGCCGCGCTGAATTGGCGTTTGTCCGCTTCGGGTTGAGGCAGGTCGTTCTTCCGTCCGCATGGCACGCAAGGTCAGCCGGCCTCCCCTGTTTGTGTGAAGACTTCCGAAGCGCGAAGCGTCAGGCGTTCCCGCGCCGGCTCAATCGTCCTTGAACAGACCCAGGTCGATCGAGTCCGCCAGCGCTTTGTAGCTGGCGTCGTTGCCATGGAGGTGGTCGCCCATATGATAGCCGGCGCGCATCGCGGCTGGATCGGCCGGGTCGGCGAGCACCTTGTCGAAATCCAGCACGGCATCGAACGCGCTGCCCGTGCGGATGAAGCGATTAATCTCCTGCCGCGCGGCCTCGCCTGCCTCGGACCAGTAGGTCGCGCCCTTATAGGGGGCGATGGTGGCGCCGAAGACGCGGACGCCCTTGGCATGGGCGCGAGCGATGATCTGGCGATAGCCGGCGATGATGTCGGCGGCGGTGATCGCGCCGCCCGGCAGCGCGGTGCGCAGCGATGCGGCCTGCCCCTGCGCCATCGCACCGAAGCCGATGCCGAGATCGTTGACGCCTTCGAACAGGATCACCGCCTTGATGCCGGGCAGCGAGAGAATGTCGCGATCGAAGCGGGCGAGGGCATTCTCGCCGAAACCGTCGTTGAGGATGCGGTTGCCGCTGATCCCCTGATTGGCGACACCCCAGGCCATGCCGTGGCGGGTGGCGAGCCGCTCGGCCAGCAGGTCCGGCCAGCGGCGATTGGCGCCGGGGGTCGAGCCGACACCGTCGGAGATGGAATCGCCCAATATGGCCACCGTCGCGGCGTCGTCCGGCGTGTCCACGTCGATACCGGCGATGAAGGCGCGCATCTGGGTGGTGGAGTCGGGCGCGAATGGCGCGGCGGTGAAATCGCCCGGCGCGGAAATGTCCGTCGTGTCCAGCCCGGTGGTGTGGCAGGTGCAGGGTCCGGTCTCATCCGGCAGGTAGAGGCTGAGCGAGATGCGTGAGAGCGCTTGCACGGGCAGGTCGATCACATCGCTGACCAGCGGCGCCCCCTTGGCGGCGATGGCGCCCGTGGCCCCTGCGAACAGCACCGCGCGGCTGGTGCCCGGCACCTCCTTGCCAGCCGCGTCGAGCAGGGCGATGCGGGCGGCGCCGACTCGGAGCGGTCCCGGTCCATAAGCGTTGCTCAAGCGCACGCGCAGCGCCTTGCCGCCGGCCGAAAGACGCAGCGTCTGGCGGATGGTGCGGTTGGCGTAGGAGGGGGTGGCGGGCATCGGCCCCATGGCGGCGGATGGCGTGACCGGCGCGGCGGTCCAGCTTGCGATCCATTCCGCCTGTGCCGGCGTTGCCGCGAGTGCCAGCCCGGCAGTCGCGAGTAAAATCCCCAGTCCCTTCATCACACTCTCCCCCTCTGGAGTATTTCAGGTCAGATGGATGCCTCTGGCGGTCCGGAAAATGCGGACACCGCAAGATCAGCGGGCATAGGCCGATTCAATTCGGTTGGCCCCCATGCACCGATGCGGTTTTTCCTCCCAAACCGTCTGCCGGGCAAGCCGGAAGGCGGCTCACGCCAACCTTCCGGCAACAAGGCGTGTGATTGCTTATCGTGCAGGCGGCAGCGTGGCCGGGTCCCAATGCTCGTCGGCCTTGCCGTCCTTGAAGCGCCACATGTCGAACCAGGTGGTCGTGTAGGTCTTGGCCGGGTCCTTGGGGTCCTTCATCTCCCGCACGAAGCTGACGGTGACGTAATCGCCCTCTGCCTGCACGGCGACCACCTTGGTCTGCATCTTCTCCGGGATCGGCGAGGGCGTGCGCTTCGCGACGTTGATGAAATAGTCCATCACCGCCTTCAGGCCGGATGCGGCCAGCGGGTTATGCTGGATATAGGCATCGGTGAGGTAGAGCGGCGCGCGGTCCCAGTGGTTGGCCTCAAGCAACTCCTTGACGATCTTGAGCGCCACCTGCTTGTTGGCGTGGAGCTTGGGGTCCGGGCTGGTGAACAGCGCTTCCGGGTCGGCGGCGGCGGTGACGGGCGCGTTCAGCGCCTGCGCATGGGCCATGGTGCTGCCCAGCAGCATTGCGGCGGCAACGATGGAAATGGCGCGTTTCATGAATGATCCCCTCTCTCTCATGGCGTCGTCGTTATTCAGGCGGCCTCCTGCCGCGCTGGCTCCGTCCTAAGCTGTGAGCAGGGTGCAAGTAAAGCAGCGCGGCGGCGAGGATGGATGGGTGACCGAGCGTTCAGCCGGCGATGTCGCGGCGCGCGACAAGCTGACCCAGCGGCGCGGCCTCGCTGATACGTATTCGGGGAGTGCCGTGGTTGCCCGCTGGCTGGCGTTCGGCTTCAGCCTTCCTCCAGCGCCTTTTCGAGAATGGCGGTGAGGCGTGCGCGCACCCGGTCCTGATCGACCTCGCAGAGCGAGGAGACGCTCATCATGTTGCGCACGATGATGCTGCCGATCATGACGGAGAGCGCCAGGCTCGCGCGCATCCGGGCCTCCTCGCCGTCGAGTCGATTGACGATTGGCGCGATGAAATCCTCATTGATCGCCTCGCTCGCGATCGTGCTGGCATTGGGGGATGAGGCCGAGCGCAGGATGACGAACAGCCGCTCCATCTTGGCCGCCTGCTGCTCGAGATCCGCCTCGCACGCGCCTTCGTCGATAATCAACGCGGCGAGGCGGGCAGGCAGGCCGGCCGCGTCCACGTCTTCGAGCAGGCTCTCATCATGATCGGCGTGCAGAACCTCGCGGAACAGGGCTTCCTTGCTGCCGAAATAGCGGCATATCAGCGCCGGATCGACGCCGGCCTCGCGGCCCATCTCGCGAAGACCGACATTCTCATAGCTTTCCCGCGCAAACTGGCGGAGCGCCACGTCGAGAATGGCCTGCCGGGTGGCGGCGGCATTGCGCTCGCGCGGGGGGCGGGAACAGGAGGCGGTTGTGCTTGCCATAGGGCTAATCTAGCAGCCCGCCCGCATAATTCAACGATTGTTGACTTTTTATGTCTACGCCTGTTGACAGCCGCTTGGCGCAGGATTAGCGAGGCAAGCTGTTGACTAGCCCCCAGAGGTTGGTCCGGGAGAGGCCTGGGCTTTGGCGCGGCGATATGGACCCGGATTCGATGATTTCAAAAAAGCTTATCGCGCTTGGCGCACTGCTTCTCACGCTTGCAGGCTGCTCCGGCGGGCAGGAGGCGGCCGCGCCGCCAGCACCGCCTGTCACCGTGGCCGCGCCGATCACGCGCAACGTCGTCGATTGGGACGAATATGTCGGCCGTTTCGAGGCGGTGCAGAGCGTCGAGGTGCGTCCGCGCGCGACCGGCTATCTGAGCGCGGTCCATTTCCGCGACGGGCAAAATGTGACCAAGGGGCAGCTCCTGTTCACCGTGGATGCGCGCCCCGCCCAGGCGGCGCAGGCGCAGGCGCGCGCGCAGCTGGCGCAGGCGCAGGCGACCTATGCCAACGCCAAGACCGAGCTGGCCCGCACGCAGACGCTGGCAGCCGCGCGCGCGGCGAGCCAGGAGGAGCTGGAGACGCGGAAGGCGGCGCTGCGGTCCGGTGAGGCGCAGGTCGCGGCGGCGCAGGCTGCCCTGCAGGCGCGCTCGCTCGACCTCGGCTTCACCCGCGTGACCGCGCCGATTTCCGGCCGCATCTCCTATCGCCGGGTTGATCCGGGCAATTCGGTGACGGCGGACCAGACGGTGCTCACCACCATCGTGTCCACCGATCCGCTTTATTTCACCTTCCAGGGTTCCGAGGCGTTGCTGCTCAAATATCAGCGCAGCGGTGCCGGTGGGCAAGGCACGCCGGTGCGCGTGCGGCTCGCCGATGAGGGCGACTATAGCCATTCCGGTAAGATCGACTTTGTCGACAATGCCATCGACGCCGGATCGGGCACCATTCGCGCCCGCGCGGTCATCGCCAATGCCGACGGGTTCCTGAAACCGGGTATGTTCGGCAACCTGCGGCTGGAAGCATCCAAGGCTTATCCGGCGCTGCTGGTGCCGGATACCGCGATCATCTCCGATGCGTCGCGTCGGATCGTCTATGTCGTCGGCAAGGATGGCACGGTCGAGGGCCGGCCGGTCGAGGTCGGTCCGCTGATGGACGGCCTGCGGGTGATCCGCGGCGGCCTGACGCCGAAGGACCGCATCGTCATCGGTGGCATCCAGCGCGCGCGCCCCGGCCAGAAAGTGACGCCACAGCCCGGCAAGATCGAGCCGGGCAAGGCGGAGGATGGATCGGCCGCCGCGGCCCCGCCGCCGTCGGCCATCGCCCAGCCCGCGGACGGACGCTGAGTAAACAGCCATGAACATTTCCGGTTATTTCATCGAGCGGCCGATCTTCGCGGGCGTGATCGCCATCTTCATCACGTTGATCGGCGCCTTCTGCTTCCCGCTGCTGCCGCTCTCGCAATATCCCGAGATCGCCCCGCCGACGATCGTGATCTCGGCGCCTTATCCCGGCGCCTCTGCCGAGACGATCGCGGAGACGGTCGCCGCGCCGCTGGAGCAGGAGATAAACGGCGTCGAGAACATGCTCTATATCCAGAGCAGTTCGACGCTTGGTCAGGCGCAGATCACCGTCACGTTCGAGCCGGGCACCAATCTCGATTCCGCACAGGTGCTGGTGCAGAACCGCGTGGCGCTTGCCGAACCGCGCCTGCCCGAGCAGGTGCGGCAGGTCGGCGTGACGGTCAACAAGCAGGCCACCGGCTTCCTGATGATCGTGACGCTGACGGCGGACAAGGGCGCCGGGCTGGATGTCGATTATGTCGGCAACTACGCGCAGACGGTGGTGCGCGACCGGCTGCTACGCCTGAAGGGCGTGGGCGGCGTCAACGTGTTCGGCGGCGGCAACTATTCCATGCGCGTGTGGATCGACCCGGACCGGGCGGCGGCGCGCAACATCACCGCGAGCGAGATCGTCGCCGCCCTGCGTGCGCAGAATGTGCAGGTTGCCGGCGGCGCGCTGGGGCAATCGCCCTCGGGCGCGCGCAACCCCGCCTTCGAGGTGCCGCTGGACGTGCAGGGCCGCCTCGCGACGCCGGAGCAGTTCGGCGAGGTCGTGCTCAAGTCCGATCCGGCCACGCAGGCGATCACGCGATTGCGCGACGTGGCCCGTATCGAGCTGGGCAGCCAGGATTACGGCATCCGCGCTTATTATAACGGCCAGCGCGGTGTGGCGCTGGCTGTGATCGAGCAGCCGGGCGCCAACGCGCTCGATGCGGCCGAGCTGGTGCTCAACGAGATGAAGGCGCTGGGCAAGGAGATGCCCAAGGGCATGAGCTACGCCACGCCTTATAACCCGACCGAGTTCGTCGCCGCATCGGTCAACGCGGTGGAGCATTCGCTGTTCGAAGCCGTGGCTCTGGTCGTGGTCGTGGTGCTGATCTTCCTTCAGACGTGGCGCGCGGCGATCATCCCGATCATCGCCATTCCGGTGACGCTGGTCGGCACCTTCGCGGTGCAGCTTGCGCTCGGCTTCTCGATCAACTCGCTCTCGCTGTTCGCGCTGGTGCTGGCGGTGGGCATCGTGGTCGATGACGCGATCGTCGTGGTCGAGGCGGTGGAGAATCACGTCCGCAATGGGCTGAGACCGCGCGAAGCCGCGCACCGCACGATGAAGGAAGTCTCCGGCGCGCTCATCGCCATCTCGCTGGTGCTGATCTCGGTGTTCGTGCCGACCGCTTTGGTCGCGGGCATCCCCGGCATCTTCTACCGCCAGTTCGCGGTGGTGATCGCGGCGGCGGCAGTGTTCTCGCTGATCGTCTCGCTCACCCTCTCGCCGGCGCTGGCCGCGCTGCTGCTCAAGCCGCACGAGCCGGGCCATGTCGATGACGGCCCGCGCTGGCTGCGGCCGGTGCGCGTGGGCGCCGACAAGTTCAACCAGGGGTTCGACTGGCTTGCCGATCGCTATGGCCGGCTGACCGCGCGGACGATCCGCATGGGCCTCATCATGCTGGTCATCTATGCGGGGCTGCTGGCGCTGACCGGCTGGCGCCTCACCGCGACCAAGACCGGCTTCATCCCGGAGCAGGACCAGGGCATCCTCCTCGGCGTCGTCCAGATGCCGCCGGGCGCCTCGCTCGACCGCACCAATGCCGTGCTCAACAAGGTCTATGATACCGCGATCAAGCAGGACGGCGTGCAGGCGGCCATCTACCTCGCCGGTCTTGACGGCACGACGCAGGCGACCTCGTCCAACGCGGCGACCATCTTCATGCGCCTGACCGACTGGTCCGAGCGCGGGCGCGAGAAGAGCGCGTTCGAGCTGGCCAAGACGATGAGCGCCACGCTGGCGGGCGTGACCGATGAAGCCAACATCTTCATGGTCTCGCCGCCGACCGTGCGCGGTCTCGGCAACGGCAGCGGCTTCGTGATGATGGTGCAGGACCGTTCCGGTGCCGGCTATCGCGCGCTGGAAGGCGCCGGCATGGCGATGATGGGCGCGGCTGCGCAGCAGTCCGACTTCGTTTCGCAGGTCTATACCACCTTCAACACCGGTACGCCGCGCGTCCATGCCGATGTGGACCGCGACCGGGCGCAGTTGCTCGGCGTGCAACCGGGGCAGGTCTATGACACGATCGGCACCTATGTCGGCTCGACCTATGTTAACGACTTCAACCTTGCCGGCCGCACCTATCGCGTGACGGCGCAGGCGGAGCCGCTCTCGCGCGATGACGTGACCGATGTGGGGCGCCTGCAGGTGCGTTCGTCGAGCGGGGAGATGGTGCCGCTCTCGGCGGTGGCGCAGCTTGCCAATGAAACCGGGCCGGCGCGCGTGATCCGCTATAATCTGTTCCCGGCACTGGAGTTGCAGGGTCAGGGCGCGCCGGGCATTTCCTCCGGCCAGGCGTTGACCACCATGGAGCAACTGGCGGATCAGGCGTTGCCGCAAGGCTTCGGCTATGAATGGACGGGCATCGCCTTCCAGGAGAAGGCGGCCGGCAGCAGCTCGGCGCTGATTTTCGTGCTGGCAGTGGTGTTCGTGTTCCTCGTGCTCGCCGCGCTCTATGAATCTGTGGCGCTGCCGCTGGCGGTGATCCTCATCGTGCCGATGTGCATCCTGGCGGCGATGATCGGCGTCAATATCCGAGGCATGGAGAATAACATTCTGACGCAGGTGGGCCTTGTGGTGCTGATCGCGCTGGCGGCCAAGAATGCGATCCTCATCGTCGAATTCGCCAAGCAGGGCGAGGATGACGGGCTGGATCGGTTCAAGGCAGCGGTCGCGGCGGCGCGCGTGCGCCTGCGGCCGATCCTGATGACGAGCTTCGCCTTCATCTTCGGCGTGGTGCCGCTGGTTATCGCCAGCGGGCCGGGGCAGGAGATGCGCCAGTCGCTCGGCACCGCGGTTTTCTTCGGCATGCTCGGCGTGACCGTCTTCGGCCTCCTCTTCACGCCGGTTTTCTACACGCTGGTGCGTGGCCTTGCCGAGCGGGCGCGCAAGCGCTGGGGGCATGACGATGGCGCTGCCGCAACTGAAGGAGGCGCCGCATGAGCCGGGCTGCATGGCTGTCATTCGTCGGCGCGCTTGCCCTGGGGGGCTGCGCGGCCGGGCCGGACTATGTCTCGCCGACGCCGCAGGCGCCCGCACAGGCGCCGTTCGTAGGCGCGGCCGATCCTGCTTTCACGGCGGATGTGCCGCCCGGTAACTGGTGGCATCTGTTCGATTCGCCGGTGCTCGACCGGCTGGTGCAGGAAGCGCTGGCGGCCAATACCGATCTGCGTGTCGCCGCCGCCAATCTCGAGCAGGCGCGGGCAGCGCTGCGCGAGACGCGCTCGGCGCGCCTCCCCTCGACCACGGTGAGCGGCAGCGGCGCTTATGGGCGCACATCCGGTACGGTAGCCGGCGTGCCCGGCCCGGGGCCGGAAGGCGAGACTTACGACGCGGGGCTGGATGTCTCCTACCAGCTCGATCTGTTCGGCGGCATCAGGCGCGGCATCGAGGCGAGCCGGGCAGATCTTGGCGCGGCGCAAGCGGCTTATGATCTGGCGCGGATCAGCGTCGTCGCGGAAACGGCGCGAGCTTATGCCGATGCGTGTAGCGCCGGCCGCCAGCTGGCCGTGGCGCGCGAGAGCCTGCGCGTGCAGGAGCAGACGTTCGACCTCACCCGGCGGCTGGAGGAAGGCGGCCGGGGCACCGGGCTGGATACCAGCCGGGCGGCGGCGCTGCTTGAGCAGACGCGCGCGGATGTGCCGACCTTCGAGGCCGAGCGCAAGGCGGCGCTCTATCGCCTCGCCGTGCTGACCGGCAAGCCGCCGGCCGATTTCCCCGCCGATGTCGCGCAATGCGAGACGCCGCCGGTGATCGCCAATGTCCTGCCCGTGGGCGATGGCGCGCAGCTTCTCGCGCGCCGGCCGGACGTGCGGGCGGCCGAGCGCCGCCTCGCCGCCGCCACGGCGCGGGTCGGCGTCGCCACGGCCGATCTCTATCCCAAGGTGACGCTGGGCGGCTCGGTCGGCTCGACGGCGGATTCGGTGGACGGCCTTGGCTCCAGCCATGGCTTCCGCTTCAGCCTCGGTCCGCTCATCTCGTGGAGCTTCCCGAATATCAGTGCGTCACGGGCGCGGCTTGCGCAGGCCAAGGCTGCCTCGGAAGGCGCGTTGGCGACCTTTGACGGCACCTGGCTGACGGCGTTGCAGGAGAGCGAATCCGCGCTGGCGCGCTATGCCGCCGGGCGCGAGCGTCTCACCACGCTCATCCGCGCACACGAGCAGAGCCAGGAAGCCGCCCGCATCGCCCGCCTGCGCTATCAGGCCGGCGCGGAGAGCTTCCAGATCGTGCTGGATGCCGAGCGCTCGCTGGCATCGACGGAGGCGCTGCTAGCCTCCTCGCAAGCGACCTTCTCGGACCAGACGATTGCGTTGTTCCTCGCGCTGGGTGGCGGCTGGGAAAGCTGAACGGGGCGTCGGGTGCGCGGCGTGCTCCTGCCTGCGCAGGAGCACGCTGGGTCGGATAATTGAGGGCTGAGCTTCCCTCCCAGCCGGTCATCAGCCCAGCGTCGTGCTCCACTGGTCCGGCTTGAAGCCGACGAGCAGGGCGCGCGCGCCGGTCACTATCGGGCGTTTGATGAGCGAAGGATTGGCGACCATCAGAGCGATGGCCTTGCCTTCGTCCAGAGCCACCTTGTCCGTATCGGGCAGCTTGCGGAAGGTGGTGCCGGCCTTGTTGAGCAGCGTCTCCCAACCGGTCTGCGCGGCCCAGCCTCGCAGTTCCTCCGGGCTAGGCGGCGTTTTCTTGTAATCGCGGAAGTCGTACGCGACGCCTTGCCCGTCCAGCCAGGCGCGGGCTTTCTTCACCGTATCGCAGTTAGGGATGCCGTGCAGGGTGATGCTCATTGCGGGGGCCATTGTTCCGTATCGTGATCGGGGTGCTGGTGGTTGCTGGCGCGGATCGCGGGTGCTTGCTCCGGCATGTCCGTCTCGGTCGAGCCGTAATCCGGCAGCGTGTCCAGCGTGTCCATGATGGCGTGGCGGCCTTCCATGCCGACCTGCGCGCCCGGTGGCGCAAGGTCCGGGTTGTCGAGCGAACCGATGGTGAGGCCGGTGCGGGGCGACTCCTTGCCGCGATAAAAGAGCGGCGTGCCGCAGGCCGCGCAGAAGCCCCGCTCCGCGAGATCGGAGGAGGCGAAGGTCGCCGGCGTGCCGCGCGTCCATTCCAGCCGGTCGTTGGGCGCGCCAACCAGCGCCGCGAACAGATTGCCGACCGCTTTCTGGCACATGCGGCAGTGGCAGATATGGGCGTTATCGAGAAGCTGCGTGGTCCGGTAGCGCACCGCGCCGCACTGGCAGCCGCCGGTTGCGATGACGTCGAGCCGCTTCATGAGATGCGATCCTCCTCCGCCAGCTCGAATTTGTCAGCCAAGGTGAGCGTGTCGAGAATGGCGGCTGTTTCGTCGCGCACTTTTAGCATGATACGACGCAGTTCGCATTCGTCTTCCGGCAGGCAGTTCTTGCACGGCTGGTGGGAGAAGCGGCTGGCGCATGGCACCAGCGCCAAGGCCCCGTCGGTCAGGCGGAAGATGTCGCCATAGCGTATGTCGATCGGTGCCAGCGCGAGCCAGTAGCCGCCGTCCCGCCCGCGCCGCGTGGCGACCAGGCCGGCGCGACTCAGCTCCGAGAGGATCACGGTCAGAAACTTGGCGGGGATGTTCTGCGCGGTAGCGATATCGGCAAGCTGGATCGGTCCCTCGCCATAATGCCGCGCGAGATGCTGGAGGGCGCGGATCGAGTAACGCGTGCGTTGGGAAAGCATGCCTACCTTATCGGCAGAGAATGCGCTTTACGCAAGGGTGAAGGCAGCCCGAGTCCCCGGTTCAGGGCGGATTCGGGCTGCAAATCGCAAGTTGGCCGGCGGGGCGCCGGCCGTGCCGTGTCAGGCGGCGGCTTTGCGGCGCTCGGCCAGCTCGTCGTTGAGCATTTCAGCAATCAGGAAGGCCAGCTCAAGGCTCTGCGCGGCGTTGAGACGCGGGTCGCAATGAGTGTGGTAGCGGTCCGCCAGACTCTGCTCGGTTACGGCCACCGCGCCACCGGTGCATTCGGTGACGTTCTGCCCCGTCATCTCCGCATGGATGCCACCGCCGAAGCTGCCCTCCGCGCGATGCACGGCGAAAAAGCCGCGCACTTCCGCGAGGATGCGCTCGAACGGCCGTGTCTTGTAGCCGTTATTGGCCTTGATGACGTTGCCGTGCATCGGGTCGCAGGACCAGATCACCGGATGGCCCTCACGCAGCACGGCGCGGACCAGTGGTGGCAGGCCAGCCTCGATCTTGTCATGGCCGAAGCGGGTGATGAGCGTCATCCGGCCCGGCTCGCGCGCGGGGTTGAGCAGGTCCAGCATGCGCAGCAGGTCGTCCGGCGCCAGGCTCGGCCCGCACTTCATGCCGATCGGGTTGCCGATGCCGCGCAGATACTCGACATGCGCCGAGCCGATGAAGCGCGTGCGGTCGCCGATCCAGAGCATGTGCGCGCTGGTGTCATACCAGTCGCCGGTGAGTGAATCCTGCCGGGTCAGCGCTTGCTCGTAAGGGAGCAGCAGCGCCTCGTGGCTGGTGTAGAAGCTGGTGCCGCCAAGCTGGGGCACCGTCTCCGGGCTGAGGCCGCAGGCCTTCATGAAGTCCAGCGTCTCGCCGATGCGGTCGGCCATCTCCTGGAACTTCTTCGCCCATGGGCTGCGGCCCATGAAGTCCAGCATCCAGCCATGCACCTTGTCGAGACTGGCATAGCCGCCGGTCGAGAAGGCGCGCAGCAGGTTCAGCGTAGCGGCGGACTGATTGTAGGCGCGCACCATGCGCTGCGGATTGGGTTCGCGCGCATCGGCTGTGAAGCTGATGTCGTTCACATTGTCGCCGCGATAGCTGGGCAGCTCCACGCCATCGATCGTCTCGGTCGCGGCCGAGCGCGGCTTGGCGAACTGGCCTGCCATGCGGCCGACCTTCACCACCGGCAGCTTGCTGGCGAAGGTGAGGACCACCGCCATCTGCAGCAACACGCGGAAGGTGTCGCGGATGTTGTTCGGGTGGAATTCGGCAAAACTCTCGGCGCAGTCGCCGCCCTGCAGCAGAAACGCCTCGCCGGTGGCCACCTTGGCGAGATCGGCCTTGAGGCTGCGCGCCTCGCCGGCAAAGACCAGCGGCGGATAGCTGCCAAGCTGGGCCTCCGCCGCGGCAAGTGCCGCTGCGTCGCGATAATCGGGCATTTGCAGCCCCTCATGGTCCCGCCAGCTTGCGGGGTTCCAGGTCGCCTTCATTTGTCACGAACTCCATCTGCCGGAGCACAAGATGGGATGTGTCCAGCCGGGGGCAAGCCCCTACGCTTTCGGGGGCCGCGAAGCAAGTCGGTTGCGCCGCGACCAGACGCCGGAGGCCACGCGCAGGGCGCTACGGGACCTGCGCCAGAGGTGACCAATATGGAATTTTCAAAACCTTATACTGATATTCTGGATATCAGTAATGCGATCGAGTAAACGACTCGCATGATGACATCGGCTCAGATGCGCGCCGCGCGTGCGTTGCTCGGTATCGACCAGCGACAACTGGCCGACCTGTCCGGCGTCTCGCTGCCGACGATTCGCCGCATGGAGGCGAGCGACGGCAATGTGCGGGGCATTGTCGACAGCCTGACCAAAGTGATCGAGGCGCTGAACACTGCCGGCGTGGACCTGATCGGTGAAGAGGCGCCTAGCCTGGAAGGGGGACGGGGCGTTCGCCTGCGGCGGCCGGTCCGGCGCGACGACGCATGAGCGACCCTGCCGCCAGACCGACCTTCGCCGCGCTCTACACGCCCAAGCTGGTGACGGTGCTGCGGGAGGGCTACGACCTTACCGGACTCAAGGCCGATGCGCTGGCCGGGCTGACCGTCGCCATTGTCGCCCTGCCGCTCTCCATGGCGATTGCCATTGCATCCGGCGTGGGGCCGGAGCGGGGGCTTTATACGGCCATTATCGGCGGTTTCCTCGTCTCGCTGCTGGGCGGCAGCCGCTTCCAGATCGGCGGGCCGGCCGGCGCCTTCATCGTGCTGGTGGCGGCGACGGCGGCGCAACATGGCGTGGACGGGCTGCTGCTCGCCACCTTTCTGTCCGGCCTGATGCTGATGGCGGTGGGCTGGCTGCGACTCGGCACCTTCATCAAGTTCATCCCTTATCCGGTCACGGTAGGGTTCACCGCCGGTATCGCGGTCATCATTCTGGCGAGCCAGCTCAAGGACATGCTGGGGCTGACGCTCGGCGGCCCGGAGCCGGGCGAACTGGTGCCCAAGCTGGTTGCGTTGGGTGGGGCGCTGCCCAGCTTCAATGCGGCAGCAATCTTGCAGGCGTTGCTCGCCATCCTCGTCATCCTCGCCTGCCGCAAGTGGCGGCCGCACTGGCCGGCCTATCTCATCGCGGTGGCGGCAACGGCGGTGGTCTGCGCACTGCTGGCGCTGCCGGTGGAGACGATCGGCTCGCGCTTCGGCGGCATTCCGGGTAGCTTGCCTGCCCCGCATCTGCCGGATCTTTCGCCCGCGCGCATCGTGGAGATGTTGCCGGCGGCGGTCTCCTTCACGCTGCTGGGCGCGATCGAGAGCCTGCTCTCCGCCGTCGTGGCGGATAGCATGAGCGGCCGTCGCCACCGCTCCAACTGCGAACTGGTGGCGCAGGGCGCGGCCAATGTCGGCAGTGCGCTGTTCGGCGGAATCTGCGTGACCGGCACTATCGCCCGCACCGCCACCAATGTGCGCGCCGGCGCGCGCGGCCCGGTGGCCGGGATGCTGCATGCGCTGTTCCTGCTTGCCTTCATGCTCGTGGCCGCGCCGCTCGCCAGTTATATTCCGCTCGCCGCGCTGGCCGGCGTGCTGGCGACGGTGGCGTGGAACATGATCGCGCGCGACCAGATGATGACGCTGCTGCGCGCCTCGCGCGGGGATGCGCTGGTGCTGGCGGCGACGTTCCTGCTGGTCGCCTTCCGCGATTTGAGCCTGGGCATCCTCGTCGGTTTCAGCCTGGGGGCGCTGTTGTTCCTGAGCCGCATGGCACAGGCGATCGAGGTGGAGGGCGGCTTGCCGATGGTCGAGCCGGATCGCGCCGATGCGGATCGCGAAGGGGGCCGCGTGCCGTTTGCGGGCAGCGCTTCGGACGATGGCGATGTCACGGTGTGCCGCATCTCCGGCGCGTTCTTCTTCGGGGCGGCCGGGGTCGTTTCGGCCGCGCTCGATCGGTTGGGGGAGACACGCGCCTATGTGATCGACCTCTCGGACGTGCCCATGCTCGATTCGACCGGCGCGACCACCCTCGAGGCGTTCGCCCGCAAGATCGCCCGGCGCCACGCGCAGCTCTACATTGCCGGCGCACGGCCGTCGGTGCGGCATATGCTCCATTCCCATGGCGTGCGTCCGCCCGAGGCGCATTTCCGCGCTCAGCTTGCCGATGCCCTCGCCGCAGCGCGCAAGGCCGGTGAGGCGGCGGCGGGTTAGTTATCGTCCATATGAGATGAACTGGCTAATAGCCGCGTGTGAGGTCGACGACATGTTCCAGCGGCTCGCCTGCGAGATAATGCCGCAAATTCTTGAGGAAGCGCTCGGCGCCCCGGCGGAAGGCGGAGGTCTGGCTCTGGCCGGAGAGGTGCATGGTGACGAGCGTGTTGGGCGCGTTCCAGAGCGGATGATCGTGGGGTAGCGGTTCGGGCGTGGTCACGTCGAGAAAGGCGCCGCCGATGCGCTTTTCCTCCAGCGCGGCGATGAGCGCCGGCTGGTCGATCAGGTCGCCGCGGGCGATGTTGACGAGCCGCGCGGTCGGCTTCATCGCCGCCAGCTCGGCCTCGCCGATCAGCGCGCGGGTTTCGTCCGTATTGGGCGCGGCGATGACGATATGGTCATACTCGCCCAGCCGTGCCCGCCAGGCGTCCGGACCGATGATCGCCGGGTCCGGATCGGGCGAGCGGCGCACGCCGGTCACATCGACGCCGAAGGCGCGCAGGCGCATGCCGATCTCGCGGCCGATTGCCCCATAGCCGAGGATCAACGCCTTGCTGCCGAGCATCTCCATCGGGCCGGGCGGGCCGCTCAGCCATTCGCGCCGATCATGCGCGCGCACCACCTCGTCCAGCCGCTTGGCGAGGGTGAGCACGCCGAGCACGGCGAAATCCGCCACCACATCCGGCATCATGCCCGCGCCATTGGTGAAGATCTGGCCCCGCGCGGCCATCTCGCGCACGGGAAAGGCATCGAGGCCGACGATGACGGTGTTGATCCATTTGGCGTTCACCGCCGCGCGTGGCCCCTGGCTGTAGGCGCCGGAGGCCCATTCATCGAACCAGCCGATCTCGGCCTGTGGGGCCAGCTCCAGCGCTTCCGCCAGGGTGGAGAAGCAGCGCAGCTCCACCGATGCCGGCAGCAGCGGCGCGAGTTGCGCGCGGTAGCGCTCGGGAAAGACGAGGATATGCTTGTCAGCCATCATCGAGCCTCCAGTCCCAGCCCAGCGGGTCGCCGTCCATCACCTCGACGCCGGCGGCGATCAGCCTATCACGCAGCGCGTCGGAGCGGGCGAAATCCTTGTCCGCCCGCGCGGCCTTGCGGTCCGCCAGCGTTGCCTCGATCTCAGCCTCGCCGATGGTGGCGCCGATGGGGCGCAGGCGCAAGTCGGCGCGCGACAAAGCGAGCAGATCGAGGCCCAGCACGCCGTCCATCGCGGCGATGACCATGAGCTTCTGGGCGGCATCGACCTTCTTGAGCGCGATCACCTCATCCAGCACGGTGAGCGCGACGGCGGTATTGAGATCGTCCGAGACGGCGGCATCGAAGCGGGCGATGAAGGGCGCGAACTTGCCGCCGATCCCGGCCGCGAGCTGCTCCGCCGTCCAGCCGCCCTCCGGCGTGGCGATGGGAGGAAGGTCAGCCCGCTCCCTGAGCGCGGCCACGCTCATCACCATGCGCTTCAGGCGGGTGAGCGCGGCGCCGAGATTGCCCCAGGAGAATTCCAGCTCGCTGCGATAATGCGCCTGGAGGCAGAGCAGCCGGTAGGCGAGTGGGTGGTAGCCGCGATCGACCAACAATTGCAGGCGCAGGAAGTCGCCCGCCGATTTGCTCATCTTCCCGCCCCGGTCGATCAGGAAGTTGTTGTGCATCCAGATGCGCGCGCCCGAATGTTGGGCGCAGTCCAGCCCGCCATGCTGCGCGTCATAGCCCTGGATCGCCTGGTTCTGCGCGATCTCATTGGGGTGATGAATCTCGCGATGGTCGATGCCGCCGGTGTGGATATCGAACGGCAGGCCCAGCTCCGCGCGGCTCATCACCGAGCATTCCAGATGCCAGCCCGGCGCGCCCCGGCCCCAGGGCGAATCCCACTCCATCTGCCGCGTCTCGCCCGGCGGCGTGTTGCGCCAGATCGCAAAATCGGCGCCGTGGCGCTTGCCTTCCACCTCCTCGATGCGGCCCTCGCCTTCCTCCGTGGCGGCGCGGGCGAGGCGGCCATAATCGGCGACGGTCGAGACGTCGAAATAGAGGCCGGAGGGCAGCTGGTAGCAATGCGCGTCGGCAATCGCCTTCGCCGCCTCGATCATCTGCGGGACATAGTCGGTGGCGACCGTCCAGCGATGCGGATCGCGGATGTTGAGCCGGCGCAGGTCCAGCTTGAACTCACCGGTGTAGAAGGCCGCGATGTCCCAGGCGGATTTGCCGAGACTGGCCGCCGCCTTCTCCATCTTGTCATCGCCCGCGTCGGCATCCGAGGTGAGGTGGCCGACATCGGTGATGTTGATGATGTGGCGCAGCGTATAGCCCTTGAAGCGCAGCGTGCGCCCGAGCGTATCGGCGAACACATAAGCGCGCATATTGCCGATATGCTGGTAGTTATAGACGGTTGGCCCGCAGCTATAGACGCGCGCCTCGCCGGGGTGGACGGGCGCGAAAGGCTCGATCTGCCGCGTCAGGCTGTTGAAAAGGCGGAGGGGCGCGAGGTCGGTCATGGCCATGCCATGATCGGGTGCGGGCCTGCGGTCAACCGGGCTTGCGTGGACGAGGCCGGAGCCGCGGGAGGCAGGCGGTGTGCCGATAGCGATCCGTTCCCCGTCGGGAGCGGGTGCGCCGGTCGCCGGTTGATCGAACTGGTCGATCAAAACCGCGTAATATTCTTGCGAAGGTTCTGAAGGTTACACCTCTATGCGGGGAAAAACCGCGTCCGGTGAGTGAGGGAACCGATCAGCCTGTCATTTGAGAAAGAGCCTGTGAGCGGGGACGATGACATGGCCTGTGCGCTGTAGGACAGGGGAATGGTCCCGCTGGAGGGCGGCGGGGAGGGGGTGGTCATCTCAAGCCCATGGCATGCGGACCTGGTTCAGCGTCCGGGTAGCCCTTGGGACAGTCGGCGGGTCTCGTCAGGGGATGGCGTTTGTGCCGGCCGGGGGGGATGAGCGCTTCTGCGACGACAGCGCCGGGAGGGGAAGGGAGCGCTCATGCCTTCGCAGGAGCACATGTAGGGGGGCGTGGCAGTTTGCCGACGCGGGAGCAGGGCATGGGAAATTTGAACCGGGCGCGCTCCAGCGAGCATCCGTCCCTGCCGGGGGCGTCCGGCTTCAGCCGTCAGCGATCGGAACGCCGTCAGCGGGCGGAGCGCTGCTTTCCATGTCCTCGTGGGTGATGATTGCGTGGGGCGCTCGATCCGAGCGCCCCCTGGCAGATCACTTCGGCGACAGCACCATCAGCATCTGGCGGCCTTCCAGGCGCGGATAGGCCTCGACCTTGGCGATTTCCGACGTCTCTTCGGCTACGCGTTGCAGCAGCACCATGCCGAGTTGCTGGTGCGCCATTTCGCGGCCGCGGAACCGCAGCGTCACCTTGACCTTGTCGCCGTCCTCGATGAAATCGACGACCTTCTTCATCTTCGTATCATAATCATGATCGTCGATGTTCGGACGCATCTTGATCTCCTTGATCTCCTGCGTCTTCTGGGTCTTGCGGGCGATATTGGCTTTCTTCTGCGCCTCGTACTTGAATTTGCCGATATCGAGGAACTTGCAGACCGGCGGGTCCGCGTTGGGCGAGACTTCCACGAGATCGAGGCCGACATCGGCCGCCTGTTCCATCGCTTCGCGCGTGAACATCACGCCGATATTTTCACCGTTTTCATCAATGACACGCACCTTGGGCACATTGATGAATTCATTATAGCGCGGACCGTTGGCCGGCATGGGCGCCATCGGGCGGCGCATCATCGGGGGTCGTATAACTGGATCTCCATATCTTGATCTTGATCGGCTAACGTAACAATTTTTGAGCGCCTCGAAAAGAGGGGCCACCACGAACGGCGGGCGATTGCGGCGCTCTTGCCACGGTGCGGTTAATGCTCTGCCAACGCTCGTCAAGCCATCTTGCCGCCATGGCGCAAATGGATGAGCGGATAGGGGCGCCCCATCGGGTCGGTCGGCGATCGTCCGGTCCGCACGAAACCGCGCCGTTCGTAGAAGGCGACGGCCTGCGGGGCCTGCTCGCTGGCGTCCACTGTCACGCCCGGTATCAGGCCGAGCGCATGGGCGATCAGCGCGCTGCCATAGCCCTGGCCGTGCGCGGCGGGGTGGACAAAGAGCGAGTCGATCTCGTCCGCGCCCAGCCCTATGAAGCCCTGCACGTACCCGACGGCATCGGTGGCGACCCAGAGCGCGACATTGGGCAGATGCTCATGCTCCACCATCCTGTCGATCTCGGCGCGGTCCTCCGAACTGAGAAAGCCGTGCGTCGCATCCACGGCCGCGCGCCAGATCTCCAGCGCGCGCGGCAGGTCGGCCGCCGTCGCCCGGCGGATGGCGATGCTCATGCCCGGTCGGGCGGCGACGCCTCGGCCATGAGTTGGGCGATCAGATCATCGACCTTGACGATCTTCTGATGCTCGTCCGACCCCAGCCGGCGCAGCGCGACCGTGCCTTCCTCCGCCTCGCGCCGGCCGACGACCAGCAGGCAGGGCACCTTCGCGAGACTATGCTCGCGCACCTTGTAGTTGATCTTCTCGTTGCGCAGGTCCGTCTCCACGCGCAGGCCAGCCGCCGTCAGCCGGGCGGCCACGTCCCTCGCATAATCGTCCGCGTCCGAGACGATGGTGGCGACGACCGCCTGCACCGGCGCCAGCCACAGCGGCAGCTTGCCGGCATAATGCTCGACGAGGATGCCGATGAACCGCTCATAGCTGCCGAAGATCGCACGGTGGAGCATGATCGGCCGGTGGCGCTCGCCATCCTCGCCGACATAGCTGGCGTCGAGCCGCTCGGGCAGCACCCGGTCGGACTGGATGGTGCCGACCTGCCAGGTGCGGCCGATCGCGTCGGTCAGGTGCCATTCCAGCTTGGGCGCATAGAAGGCGCCTTCGCCGGGCAGCTCCTCCCAGCCATAGTGCTCGGTGGCGAAGCCGGCCCTGGCGACCGCGTCGCGCAATTCGGCCTCGGCCAGATCCCACAATTCGTCGCTGCCGAAGCGCTTCTCCGGGCGCAGCGCCAGCTTGATCGCGTAGGTGAAACCGAAATCCTTGTAGATGCGGTCGGCAAGCTGGCAGAAAGCGCGCACCTCATCGACGATCTGGTCCTCGCGGCAGAAGATATGCGCGTCGTCCTGGGTGAACTGGCGCACGCGCATCAGGCCGTGCAGCGCGCCGTGCGGCTCGTTGCGGTGGCAGCAGCCATTCTCGTAGAGGCGCAGCGGCAGATCGCGATAGCTCTTGATGCCCTGCTTGAAGATGAGGATGTGCGCCGGGCAGTTCATCGGCTTCAGGGCCATCCACTCGGCGGCATCCGAGACGAGCGGGCCTTCATCCTCGGTATTCGGCACCTCGTCGGGGATGACGAACATATTCTCGCGATATTTGCCCCAGTGGCCGGATTGCTCCCACTGGCGCGCGTCCATCACCTGCGGCGTCTTGACCTCGCGATAGCCGGCATTGTCGATCGCGCGGCGCATATAGGCCTCCAGCTGGCGCCAGATGACATAGCCCTTGGGGTGCCAGAACACCGAGCCATGCGCCTCTTGCTGGAGGTGGAACAGGTCCATCTCCTGCCCCAGCTTGCGGTGGTCGCGCCTGGCGGCCTCCTCCAGCCGCGTGAGGTGGGCGTCGAGCTGCTTCCTGTTCAGCCAGCCGGTGCCGTAGATGCGGCTCAGCATCGCGTTCTTCTGGTCGCCGCGCCAGTAAGCGCCGGAGACGCGCGTCAGCTTGAACGCCTGCGGGTCCAGCTTGCCGGTGGAGGCGAGGTGGGGGCCGCGGCACATGTCCAGCCAGGAGTTTGCTCCGGGTGCGCCGGACCAATAGACGGTCAGCTCCTCATGCTCGGGCAGTTCCTGCGCCCACTCGGCCTTGAAGCGCTCGCCCTGCGCGCTCCAGCGCGCGATGAGGTCCGCGCGGCTCCATACCTCGCGCACCAGCGGCTTGTCGGCGGCGATGATCTCGCGCATCTTCGCCTCGATGGCGGGCAGGTCCTCCTCGGTGAAGGGGCCATGCTCGGCGGTGGGGGCGAAATCATAGTAGAAGCCGTCGTCCGTCGCCGGGCCGAAAGTGATCTGCGTGCCGGGGAACAGCGCCTGCACCGCCTCGGCCAGCACATGCGCATAATCGTGGCGGACCAGCTCCAGCGCGTCCGCTTCGTCCTTTGCGGTGACGAGCGCCAGCGCCGCGTCGGCCTCCAGCGGCCGGTTGATATCACGCAATTCGCCGTCCACGCGCGCCGCTAGCGCCGCCTTGGCGAGACCGGGGCCGATGGCGGCGGCAATGTCCGCCGGGGTCGTCCCACGCTCGACCTCGCGCAAGGAGCCATCGGGGAGCGTGATCTTCAGCAATTCCGTCATCGGTTGTCCGTCCTGTCTGCGGCGTCTCCGCGCTTAGGGAAGCGCGGCCGGATTGAAAAGAGGCAGGAGCGGAATGAAGCGCGCCGGCGGCCCATTCCTCTCCGGGGAAGGGCCTCGGCGGGATGCGTCAGCGGCGGAGCGTGACGCGCGTGCCGAAGCCCCCGGGAGTCGTCCCGGTGGCGGTGGTGGTCGTCGTCAGAGAGGCGATCCGCATCGGCATGGCCGGCGTCTGTAGCACAAGGCGGCCGGCGAGTCATCCCGGCGCTTGACAGGCGCTGCCGCCGCCTGTCTGTTGCCGCCGGGGATTTGTGGGGGAAGACGTCCATGGACGGCAGCGGCACGCGCGCATTCGGCTTCACCGGCACCTGGCGCGATTATGCGCCGATCGCCTTCACGAACCTGCTGCTGACGATCGTCACGCTCGGCATCTACCGCTTCTGGGCGACGACGCGCACCCGGCGCTATCTGTGGAGCCGCACGCGCTTCATCGACGAGCCGCTGGAGTGGAGCGGCACCGGGCTGGAGCTGTTCATCGGCTTCGTCCTCGTGCTGGTGTTGTTCCTCATCCCGTTCGTCTTCCTGCAATTCGGCGTGCAGGCGCTGATCTTCCAGGGTTATGCCGGGCTGGCGATAGGCTTCGGCGCGCTCGCCATCTTCCTGCTCTTCTACCTGAGCGGCGTCGCCCTGTTCCGCATGTTGCGCTACCGGCTGAGCCGCACATGGTGGCACGGCATTCGCGGCGGTAGCGATGACAAGGGGTGGCGCTATGGCTGGTCCTACCTCTGGCGCAACATCGTGGCGATGATCCCGCTCTATCTGCTGGTGCCATGGGCGATGACCTCGCTCTGGAACGACCGCTGGAACGCGATGAGCTTCGGCCCGCATCCGTTCCGTGCCGCGGCGCTGGCGGGGGATATCTACAAGCGCTTCCTGCTCTTCTATCTCGTGCCGTTCCTGCTAGTCATCGGCGTGATCGTCGTCGGCGTCTCCGCCATGCCGATGATGATGGACCCCACGGCCGACCCCGGCCGGCCGCCGGCAGGCTTATGGGCGCTCCTCGCCGTCGTTGTCGTTGCCGTCTATGGCGTGCTGCCGCTGATCGCGCTCATCTTCTACGCCAAATATATGCGGGTTGCGATCGGCGCCCTGTCGCTCTCGACGCTCGATTTCAGCTTCGATGCGCGCAGCAGGGATTGGTTGCTGCTGATTCTCGGCGATATCGCGCTGGTCGTCTGCACGCTGGGCATCGGCTGGGTCTTCCTCTCCTACCGGCACTGGAAGTTCTTCGTCACCCATCTCGACGCCAGCGGGGAGATCAGCCTCTCGGCGCTGACCCAATCCACCACGGCCGCGCCGGGGCAGGGTGAGGGGCTGGCCGATGCCTTCGATATCGGCGCGATCTAGGCCGTAGCAGCGCATCATGACCAGCATCGGCCCGGACGAGAGCATCTGGCATTATGACGGGGCGAGCGCGACCCGGCACTATCCGCGCATCGCGTGGACGGCGGATGGCTTCACCTTGCATTGGGCGGGTGGAGAGAGCGGGCCGCACCATTGGGGCGATCTGGTGCCGGTGGGCGGCATGGGCGCGCAATCGCTCTACGGATTGCGCGGCGCGCCCGGCTGGCGGCTGGGTTTTGCCGGGCCGCCGCCGGAGGACTTCGCCATCCACCTGCCGCTGCCCGCGCGCTATGGCCGCTGGATCGACCGCATCGGCCTGTGGCCCGCCATCGCCCTGTTCGGGGTGCTGGCGGCGGCGACCGTCTTCGTGGTGCTGCGCGCGCCGCAATGGATCGCCCCCTACATCCCCTATAGCTGGGAGGAGCGGCTGGGCGACGCGATGATCGGCGATTTCGGCGGGCGGCTGTGCGAGACGCCGGCGAGCCGCGCGGCCATCGCCCGCCTGCAGGCGCAACTCGGCGATGACGTGCGCATCCGCCGGATCGACGTCGCCAATATCGACATGGTCAATGCCGTCGCGCTGCCGGGCGGGCGCATCCTGCTGTTCAACGGCTTGCTCAAGGAGGCGCGGTCGCCCGACGAGGTGGCCGGAGTGCTCGCCCATGAGATCGGCCATGTCCGCCACCGCGATACGCTGACCGCGCTGGTGCGCCAGCTCGGTCTCAGCGTGGTGCTGGGCGGGTTCAACGGGCAGGTCGGCAGCGCGGTCAACGGGCTGCTGGCGCTGAGCTACAGCCGGGATGCCGAGCGGGCGGCCGATGCCTATTCGATCGGTAGGCTGCGCGCCTCGGATATTTCGCCGCTGCCGACCGCTGCCTTTTTCGACCGGATCGGCAAGCTCTCCGGCGGCGAGCGGATGGAGCGGGCGACAAGCTGGATGGCCTCCCATCCCGTCTCGGCCGAGCGCAAGGCGGCCTTCACCCGCTCGGCGGTGAAGGACCATGCCTATCGCCCCGCGCTGAGCGCCGCGCAGTGGCGCGCGCTGGTCGACGCCTGCAAGAATGACCCGGATGCGAAGAAGGGCTTTGGCCTGTTTTGAGGGCGGCCGCCCGTCCGTTCGTCGCGGCGCTTTTGACCGCGCGCGGGAAACGGATCACAACGCGGCATCATGACCGATAACCCGATCCTGCCGCTCCGCTTCGTCACCCGCCCCGACGGGCTGCGCCTCGCCTGCCGTCACCAGCCGGGGACGGGGCCGACCATCGTGTTCCTGCCCGGCTATATGTCCGACATGCTGGGCGGCAAGGCGCAGGCGCTCGCCGATTGGGCGGCGCGGGCGGGGCACGCGCTGCTGCGCCTCGATTATGCCGGTTGCGGTGAGAGTGACGGGGCGTTCGAGGATGGCACGCTGGCCAGCTGGCGCGACGATGCGCGGCTGGTGATCGACGCGCTGGTGCCGGACGGGCCGCTGGTGCTGGTCGGCTCCTCCATGGGCGGCTGGCTCGCGCTGCTGCTGGCGCGCGATCTGGGCGCGCGGGTCGCGGGTGTCGTCGGCATCGCGGCGGCGCCCGATTTCACCGATTGGGGCTTCGACGCCACGCAAAAGGCGACGATGCGGCGCGAGGGCCGGCTGGTCGAGCCGACCCCTTATGGCGACCAGCCCTCTGTCACCACCTTCGCCTTCTGGGAATCGGGCGAGGCGCTGCGCGTGCTGGAGGCGCCGATCGCCATCGCCTGCCCGGTGCGGTTGCTGCAGGGGCAGGCGGACCCGGACGTGCCGTGGCAGACGGCGCTGCGCATCGCCGACCGGCTCCGTTCAGCCGACGTGCAGACCATTCTCGTCAAGGATGGCGATCATCGCCTCTCGCGTCCGCAGGATATCGCCCTGCTGATCGGGACGGTCGCCAGCCTCACGGAGCCTTGATGCCATGCTGATCCTCGCCGCGCTCGCCATGGCGACGACGCCCTATGACCCCGAGATCGAAGCGCTGCTCAAGCGCCGGGACGAGCGCAAGGCGGCCGAGGCGATGCAGCGGCCGGTCGAGGGATCGGCGCAGGGGGATGATCGCGCGCCGCTGGCCGCCGTGGTGCCGCCCGCCATTGCCGAGCGACTCGCGGCCTGTCTGGCGGAGGCGAACAAGGCGCCCGAGGCGGGGATCGCCGCCGCGCAGGCCTGGGCGCATGAGGATGGCGGCGCCTATGCCGCGCAATGCCACGGCTATGCGCTGGGCAAGGCGGAGCGCTGGAAGGAGGCGGCCGACGCTTTTGAAGGCGGCGCGTCCATCGCCGGGCTGGACGCGGTGATGCGCGCGCGGCTCTGGTCGCAGGCGGGCAATGCCGCGCTGCTTGGCGGCGATGCGCCCCGCGCGGTGCAGGCGCTCGATCATGCGCTGGGCAAACCGCTGCCCGCGACCCTCGCCACCGGCGAAATCCATCTCGACCGGGCGCGGGCGCGCGTCGCGGCGGGGAATCAGGCCGGCGCCCGCGCGGATCTCGATCAGGCCGTGCAGCTTGCCGCCGCCGACCCGCTGGCGTGGCTGCTCTCCGCGACGCTGGCCCGGCGGATGAACGACCTGCCGCTGGCCCGCGCGCATATCGAGGAAGCGGCCCGCCGCGCCCGCAACGATGCCGCGGTCGCGCTGGAGCAGGGCATCATCTACGCCTTGAGCGGCAACCGCGACGAGGTGGCCCGCACCGCGTTCCAGCGCGCGAAGGAACTGGCCGCGCCGGAGAGCGACGTGGGCAAGCAGGCGGCGGATTATCTCGCGCAGCTTGGCGAGAGCGCGCCGCCAACGGCGCAGGCTGAGCGCGAGGTTGGGCGTTAGCCGCGATTGTGTTCCTGCCTTCGCAGCAACACGGTATTGCTTTGAGAGTGAGGTTCCCTATCGGGTCTGAACTCAGCCTATGCAGCGGGCATGTTCAGGCGTGCAGCGGGTAATGCGGGCGGAACAGGCGCTCCGCCCGCACGCGACCGCCTCACTCCAGATAGAAATCCACCGTCGTCACCACGCGCACCTTCTTGAAGGGCGTGTCGGCCGCGCCGTAGCCGCCGGATTGCTCGCCGTCGCGCGACTCGATGGAGAAATAGCCCTGCGTCGCGCTCTTGATGCCGCCCACGCCGGTGCCGCTATCCTTGGCGAACTGCTCGGCGGCGTTCCGCGCATCCTTGGTGGCCTGCGCGACCATCTCGGGCTTGATGGCGTTGAGCCTGGTGAAGCTGTAGCGCATCGCCGAGCCTTCCTGCAGCGTGACGCCCCGCCGCACGAGGTCGAACTGCTGGGCGACGGCTTTCTGCGCGCGCTCGATATCGTTGGTGCGCAGTTGCATCCGCTGGGTGATGGTGATGTTGGGGATGCCGTTGTTCATGAACTGGTTGACCCCCGCGCCGGTGGCGGTGAGCGCATTGTCCGGGAAGCCGAGGCTCTTGAAATAGCCCTTGAGCGCCTCGGTATTCTGCTCGATCTCGGTGCGGACGCCCGGCAGGGCGTTGCCGGTGGCCGAATAAGCGATAGTCCAGGTGGCGAGGTCCGCCGTCACGTCGCGCTCGGCAAGGCCGCGCACCGTCACCGAGCGTTCGGCGGCATGCGCGCGCCGCAGCCCGTCGCCCAGCAGATAACCGCCGATGATCAGCCCGCCGGCCAGTGTTACCGCGCCCGCGAGCGCGACCTTGTTCATGTCTTGCATCCAGCCCATGAAATGATTCCTCTCTTCCGTCCGCCCGTTGCAAAGCTTATCTCAACGGCCAGACGTTGCCACCCCCAAGATGAACCGTTGCTGATGAGCGACGAACGGAGGAAAGCCCGCATGCCCAAATATCTCCACACCATGATCCGCGTGACCGATCTCGACAAGACGGTGCAGTTCTTCGAACTGCTCGGCCTCAAGCAAGTGCGCCGGATGGATCATGAGCAAGGGCGCTTCACCCTGCTGTTCCTCGCCTGCCCCGGCGACGAGGATGCGCAGGTGGAGCTGACCTACAACTGGCCGCCCGAGGGCGGCACAGGCGAGGTCTATACCGGCGGGCGCAATTTCGGCCATCTCGCTTATCAGGTGGAGAATATCTACGAGACCTGCCAGCGGCTGATGGACGCCGGCGTGACGATCAACCGCCCGCCGCGTGATGGGCACATGGCGTTCATCCGCACGCCGGACAATATCTCGATCGAGTTGCTGCAGGATGGCACGCTGGAGCCGGCCGAGCCATGGGCCTCCATGCCCAATGTCGGTGAATGGTGAGGGCAGGCCGATAGGGCCGGGAGCATGATGATGGCGTCATCCCTGGAGATCGTGCGGGTGCCGGTGCTGGCGGACAATTATGTCTGGCTGGTCCACGACAAGGCGAGCGGGGAGACGCTCGCCATCGACCCATCCGTGGCCGATCCGGTGCTGGCGGCGGCGCAGGCGCGCGGCTGGCGGATCGGGCAGATCTGGAACACCCATTGGCATGGCGATCATATCGGCGGCAATGCCGGCATCGTCGCCGCCACTGGCGCGCGGGTGACGGCGCCGCGCGCGGAACTGAGCAAGATTCCCGATGTGGATAGGCCGGTGGGCGAGGGCGATCGCGTGCGTCTTGGCGCGCATGAGGCGGTGGTGCTGGCGGTGCCGGCGCATACGGCCGGGCATATCGCCTATCATTTCGCGGAGGATGGCGTGATCTTCGTGGGCGATACCTTGTTCGCCATGGGCTGTGGGCGGCTGTTCGAGGGGACGGCGGCGCAGATGTTCGAGAATATGCGCCGCTTCGCCGCGCTGCCGGATGAGACGCGCGTCTATTGCGCGCATGAATATACGCTCTCCAACGGCCGCTATGCCCTGCGCGCCGAGCCGGACAATGACGCGGTGAAGGCGCGGCTCGCGGAGGTGGAGGCCCTGCGTGCGCGGGAGGAGGCGACGGTGCCGACCACCATCGCGCTGGAAAAGGCCACCAACCCCTTCATGCGCGCGGACACTGTCGCCGAACTGGCCCGCCGCCGCGCGGAGAAAGATGCGGGATAGCGGGCACCGGACGGCCCGATGCGCGTTCAAGCTGCATCCTTCGATCAAGGTTGGCGTCCGCCCGCTCCGTCAAAAAGGTGCGGTGCCGGTGAAATGCTGGTAATCTGATGGTGCAATTGGTGGGGCGAATGGAGTGAAGCCATGAAGACCATGTTTCTCGCTTTGATGCTGCTGCCCCTTGCGGCTTGTGCGCAGACGACGACCGCGGGCGAGCCGCGCCTGAGCGAGCGCGAGGCGCGCGATCTGGCCCGCGCGCTCGACGGCAAGGTGCCGGGCGAGCCGGTCAGCTGCATCACATCCCAGCGGAGCAGCGATCTGCGCGCGCTTGGCGACAACACGCTGATCTATCGGGTCAACAAGGACCTCGTTTATCGCAATACGCTGAACGGCGCCTGCCATGGCCTGTCCATGGGGGATACGCTGGTGCTGCGGCGGGTGACGAGCCAATATTGCCGGGGCGACATCGCTACCGTGGTCAACCTGCCGAGCGGATCGCAGACGGGAAGCTGCGCGCTGGGCGATTTCGTGCCCTATCGCACGCCGGGGAAATAAGCGCGGCGCCTGCGGTCAAAGGTCCAGAGCGGATCGACTTCAGGCCGCCATCTCCTGAGCGTTGATCCACCCCGGCCTGACCGGAGTGCTGTTCTCCTGCCTTCGCGGGAGCACTGGCCCGCCTCACTCCTCAACCCGCGTGCCATAGAGCGCATCCAGCTGCTCCTGATACTGCGCGCGGATGATGTGGCGGCGGATCGACTGCTTGGGCGTCAGCATCTCATTGTCGATGGTGAACGGCTCGTCGGCGAGGGCGAAGCGGCGGACCTTCTCGATCACCGACAGGTCGGCATTGACCCGGTCGACCGCCGCGCGGATCGCGGCATGGAAGGCCGGGTCGCCCCGCAGCGCGGCGAAGTCGTCCGCTTTGCCCTGCGCCTCGGCCCAGTCCTTCATCCATTCGGGATCGGGCACGATCAGCGCCACGATGTTGGGCCGCCGGTCGCCATAGACCATGACCTGACCGATCTCGGGCTGGAGCGTGAGCATATTCTCCAGCTTGGCGGGCGCGATATTGTCACCCTTGTCGCTCACGATCAGGTCCTTCTTGCGGTCGGTGATGCGCAGCCGCCCCTCTTCGTCGAACATACCGATATCGCCGGTGTGCAGCCAGCCGTCGCGGATCGTGCGGGCGGTCTCGGCGGGATTGTTCCAATAGCCCTTCATCACCAGCTCGCCGCGCACCAGGATTTCGCCATCGTCGGCGATTGTCACCTCAACCGCCTTCAGCGGTGGGCCAACCGTATCCATGCGCAGGCCGCGCGACGGGCGGTTGCAGCTGATGACCGGCCCGGCTTCCGTCTGGCCATAGCCTTGCAGCAGGGTGAGGCCGAGCGACTGGAAGAAGGTGCCGACATCCGGGTTGAGCGGCGCGCCGCCCGAGACCAGCGCCTTCATCCGCCCGCCGAAGCGCTTGCGGATCTTGGGGATGAACACCCGCTCCAGCAGCTTCTGCACCGGCCAATCCCACGGGGCGAGACTGCCGCGCTCGGTGCGCCTGGCGGAGAGGCGCAGCGTCTGCTCCAGCATCAACCGGGGCAGGCGGCCCTGCTTCTCGACCGCCTTGGAGACGCGGGCGCGCAGCAGTTCGAACAGGCGCGGCACCACCACCATGATGGTCGGGCGCACCTCGGCGATGTTGGCAGCGAGCTTCTCCAGGCTCTCGGCATAATAGATCTGCCCGCCCAGGCCGATGGGCAGGAACTGGCCGCCCGAATGCTCATAGGCATGGCTGATCGGCAGGAAGGAGAGGAAGATCTCGTCCCCCCAGCCGAAATCATTGGCGATAAGCTCGACGCAGCCCTCGACATTGCACAGGATCGATCCGTGATGGAGCATCACGCCGCGCGGTGCCCCGCCGGTGCCGCTGGTGTAGATGAGGCAGGCGATGTCGTCGCGCGTGGCGGTGAGAGCCTCCGCGCAGGCCCGCGCATCGCCCGGGTGGGCGGCGATCAGCGCGTCCCAGTCATGCACCGGCACGGAGGCGCTCTGCATCGCCTTTTGCGGCTCCATCGCCACCGCGAATTCCATATGCGAGTGGAGCACCGCCGGCATCAGCGCCTTGGCGATCTTGCCGGTCGAGAAGATCACCGCCCGCGCGCCGCTATTGGCGATGATATGCTCATGATCGCGCGTGGTGTTGGTGGTGTAGGTCGGCACGGTGATGGCGCCGGCGGCCATGATGGCGAGATCGGCGATGCAGAATTCCGGCCGGTTCTCG
>Ga0182736_1000141_pt1 | contig 139953 bp, 148 predicted proteins | sample eDN5th30CKraftBY_FD_128882 | JGI IMG/M metagenome (GOLD analysis project Ga0182736, IMG submission 128882) | Enriched backyard soil microbial communities from Emeryville, California, USA - eDNA 5th pass 30_C Kraft BY (version 2) (version 2) | ecosystem: Environmental > Terrestrial > Soil >... | reverse complement strand
TTGCCGAACTTCGTCACGTCGACGTGGATCATCGCCCCGGGATGGGGATGCTCATATCGGCGGATCGGTTCGCCGGTGACCCGATCGATGCGACTGAGTCGGTTGATACGGCAGCGCACCAGCCGCGCCTGCACCACTTTGCCTACGCCGTACCGGACGGCTCATCACTCATCCACGCGGCCGACGTCGCCGGCGCCCTCGGCTTCGGCGACGAGATCGACCGCGGACCGGGCCGCCACGGCATCAGCAACGCGCTGTTCCTGTACCTCCGCGACCCCGATCAGCACCGCGTCGAGCTGTTCAATACGCATTACCAGTTCATCGACCTGGAGACGCCGCCGATCCGGTGGGACGTGTCGAACCCGCGCCGAGCGCAGCTGTGGGGCATGCCGGCTTCGAACCGCTGGTTCTTCGAGGCGAGCGAGTTCCCGCAGGAGCAGGTGCGCGAGCCATTGCTGAAGGCCAACCCGCAGACGCTCGAGGGCTATCTCGGCGTGCACTGACACCGGCGACGAGAAGCGTCCGCTGTTCCGCGGTCACACGCGGGCAGAGCGCAGCTCCGCGTCGATGGCGGATGCCGTCGCCTGCAGCGCCGGCAGCAGCTCGGCCCGCACGTCGCCGGCAGCGCCGCGTGCCGTGCTCGTCGAGACGTTGAGGGCCGCGGTGACTCCGGCACGCGTCCGCAGCGGCACGGCGATCGACCGGAGCCCCTCCTCCAGCTCGCCGTCGACCATCGCCCAGCCCTGGTCGCGGACGAGCTCGAGCTCGGCGGCGAGGTCTGCGGGGTCGATACGGGTGCGAGGCGTGTGGGCGACCAGCGGGCCCATCGCGGCCGCGGCATCCGCCTCGGGGAGCGCCGCCAGCAGCACCCTGCCCATGCTGGTCACCGCGGCCGGCAGGCGGGTGCCGATCGTGATGCGCACGCTCATGATCCGGCGGGCGGCGGCGCGGGCGACGTAGACGATCTCGTCGCCGTCGAGCACGGCGACCGAAACAGACTCCCCGATGCGGTGCGAGAGCTCCTCGAGGTGCGGCTGCACGATCTCGGGCAGCGACAGCGCCGACAGATATCTGTAGCCGAGTTCGAGGACGCGCGGGGTCAGCAGGAATCGCGCATCCGACGTCGCTCGGACGTACCCGAGCTGTTCGAGCGTGCGCAGGAAGCGGCGCGCCGCTGCGCGCGGAATATCGGTGCGGCGGGCCACCTCGGCGAGGGACAGCTCGGCGGGTTCGCCGTCGAACGCGCGGATAACCGCGAGTCCGCGGGCCAGCGACTGGACGAAGTCCGCACTCGCGGCGGGTGCGGCATCCGATTCGGTCACTCGAGAACCCTATCCGCTCACCGCTCCAGCACGACGGCGAGGCCCTGGCCGACGCCGATGCAGATCGCCACGACGGCGACTCCCCCGCCGCGACGCTTGAGCTCATGCGCAGCGTGGCCGATGATCCGTCCGCCGGATGCGCCGAGCGGATGCCCGATGGCAAGCGCACCACCGTGGATGTTGAGCTTGTCGGGGTCGAGGTCGGGCCAGCCGCGCAGGCACGCGAGCGACTGGGAAGCGAACGCCTCGTTCAGCTCGACGAAGTCGACGTCTGCCCAGGTGCGACCGGCGCGGGTCAGAGCTTTGTTCGCCGCTTCGATCGGCGCGGTCGGGAACTCGTCCGGGTCGACGCCATGCGCACCACGGCCGGTGATGCGGGCCAACGGCTCGACATCCAGCGCCCCCTCGGCGCCGAGCAGCACTGCGGAGGCGCCGTCGTTGATCGACGAGGAGTTGCCGGCGGTGACCGTGCCGTCCTCGGCGAACAGCGCGCGCAGGCCACCGAGCTTCTCGACCGTCGATCCGTCGCGGATGCCTTCATCGCGGGCGAGCTCAGCGCCGGCGACCTGGACGATCTCCCCGTCGTAGACGCCGGCGGCCCATGCCCGGGCTGCGAGCTCGTGCGAGCGGACGGCGAACGCATCCTGATCCTCGCGGCTGATGCCCCAGGTGGCGGCGGTCTTCTCGGCGGCTTCGCCGTTGGAGATCGTCCAGCCCTTCGGCAGCGCGGGGTTGGTCATGCGCCAGCCGATCGCGGTGTTCCACATCGTCTGATTGCCGGTGGCCGGGTACGGCTTGGCGGACTTCTCGACCACGAACGGCGCCCGGCTCATCGACTCGACTCCACCGGCGAGGATGATCTCGGCATCCCCCGACTCGATCGCCCGCGATCCCTGGATCACGGCTTCGACGCTCGACGCGCACAGCCGGTTCACCGTCACGCCGGTCACGGACGTCGGGAACCCGGCGAGCAGTGCGCCCATGCGGGCGATGTTGCGGTTGTCCTCGCCCGCCTGATTCGCGTCGCCGAAGATCACGTCGTCGATGCGCGCGGCATCCAGCCCCGTCCGCTCGATCGTCGCGCGCATCACCGTGGCGGCGAGATCATCGGGGCGGATGCGGGCAAGCGCACCGCCCGCACGACCGAACGGGGTGCGAACCGCGTCGTAGATGAAGGTGGTGGTCATTGCAGCTCCAGTCCGGTCAACTCTGAAAGAGACGCGACGGTATTCTCGCCGAACGCCTCGCGCACGCGGAAGCCCTCGGGTGTCACGTCGAAGACGGCGTGGTCGGTGTAGACGCGGCTGACGCAGCCGACACCGGTGAGCGGATACGTGCATTCGGCAACGAGCTTGGACGAGTCGTCCTTGGCGAGCAGATCGGTCATCACGTAGACGTCCTTGGCGCCGATCGCGAGGTCCATGGCGCCGCCGACGGCGGGGATCGCGCCGGGCGCTCCGGTCGACCAGTTCGCGAGATCGCCGTTCTGCGCGACCTGGAACGCTCCGAGCACGCAGACGTCGAGGTGTCCGCCGCGCATCATGGCGAAGGAGTCGGCGTGGTGGAAGTAGGCAGCGCCCGGGACTGCGGTGACCGCCTGCTTACCCGCGTTGATGAGGTCGGGATCGACCTGGCCGTCGACCGGGGCACTGCCCATGCCGAGCAGTCCGTTCTCGGTATGCAGGATGATCTCGAGATCCTCGGGCAGGTAGTTCGCGACCAGGGTCGGTGCGCCGATGCCGAGGTTCACGAACGCACCCTCGGGGATATCTGCCGCGATGCGCGCGGCCAGTTCGTCGCGGGTGATGCGGGTGCTCATCACGCCGCCTCCTCTTCCGCGGCATCCGCAGGCTTGCCCTCGAGATCGACACCGCCGACGAACGAACCGCCCTGCAGCCAGTGCCGCTCGCCGACCGCGACGACGCGGTTCACGAAGATGCCTGGGGTGACGACGGCCTCGGGGTCGAGCGATCCGAGCGGCACGATCTCGTCGACCTGCACGATGGTCGTGGTGGCTGCAGTCGCCATGACGGGGCCGAAGTTGCGGGCGGTCTCGCGATACACGAGGTTGCCCCAGCGGTCGCCCTTCAGTGCACTGATGAGCGCGAAATCAGCGGTGATCGGATATTCGAGCACGTAGCGACGGCCGTCGATGACACGCTCCTCCTTGCCGGTGGCGAGCTCGGTGCCGACGCCGGTCGGCGAGAAGAACGCGCCGATGCCGGCACCGGCGGCGCGGATGCGCTCGGCGAGGTTGCCCTGCGGAACGAGTTCGAGCTCGATCCTGCCGGCGCGGTACAGGTCATCGAAGACCCACGAGTCGCTCTGCCGCGGGAACGAGCACACGATCTTCCGGACCTGGCCCTTGGCAAGCAGAGCCGCGAGACCCGTGTCTCCATTGCCGGCGTTGTTGTTCACGATCGTGAGGTTGCGAGCGCCATGGGCGATCAGCGCGTCGATGAGTTCGACGGGCTGCCCGGCACGACCGAATCCACCGATCATGACGGTCGCGCCGTCGGGGATGTCGGCGACGGCGGATGCCGCGTCCGCCACGGTCTTGTCGATCACTGCGCCTCCTCGCGACGTTCGCTGTGCGAACGCTGGTTCGCCGTGTGAACATTCTAGCGGAGGCTGGCTTCGACGCGCTATCGCTTGCTCAGCCCGTTTCGACTTCGGGCTTCGCCCTGCGCTCAACGACCCGCAGCAATTGCTTGCGGTAACCCTGCCCGCGTGCGTTCGAACTGACCGTTGAGTCGGACACCGGGCGGGACGTTGAGCGAGCCGCAGGCGAGACGAAACGGGCTGAGCGACCGAAGGGAGTCGAAGCCGCTCGTCCCCTACGGCGTGAAAGCCGCGCTCGGGTCTGCACCGTTCAGGTGCCAGTCGCCGACGAGGCGCGCCTTGTAGACGCGCGGGTTGTGGGATGCCACGGTCCTGGCGTTGCGCCAGTGCCGGTCGAGCGCCCGATCCTCTGCCAGCGCGGATGAGCTCAGCGCGTCGAATAGCAGCGTGGACGCCTGCAACGCGGCATCCGTCACCGTCAGCTGCGCCTCGTACACCGCGATCGTGGCGGCGCGCAGCGCATCGACGACCTCCGGAGCGTCGGATGCGGGGTCGATGGCCAGCACGGCCACCGCATTGTCCAGCCCGCGCGCCGCCCAGCGGACGGATGCCTCCGCGGAGGATGCCAGCGCCGAGACGCGGCCGACGACCTCCTGGATCTGACCGTCCTCGCGCGGCGCAGCCGCGAGCCCCTGCGGATAGTTGCGCAGCCGCGACCGGACCGCATCGGTCAGATCGCGCTGCGCGGCACGGCAGATCCCGGCGAGCGTCGCCAGATGATTGAGCTGATACACCGCCTCCTGGTAACGGGCACGCTGGGCGAACGGGTACCAGCGCCCGCCGGGCACGGCGACCGCGTCGAACGTGGTCGTCCCGCTGCCGGTGAGTCGCTGGCCGATGCCGTCCCAATCGTCGACGAGCGTCACCCCGGTGGCATCCGCCTCGATGAGCACCAGGCTCACCTGGTCGGCTTCCGGACCCGTGGCGAGCACGCTGATCCAGTCGGCGAACAGGCTGCCGGTGCTGTAGAACTTCTTGCCGTGGAGCACGGCGCCGTCGGCCGTGCCGGTCAGCGTCGTGCTCATGTCGAAGAACGACCTGCCCCCGGCCTCGGACCATGCCCCGCCGAACAGCGCGCCCTCCGCGATCCGCGCCCGCCACTGCTCGTTGAGTCCGGCCTCGTCATCGAACAGCACGTCCTCTACGAAGGCGAAGTGATTGCGCCAGATCTGCGGCAGATTCGAGTCCGCCGCTCCCAGTTCGATCAGCAGCACATGCTCCTGCTCGAGCGTCGCGCCGAACCCGCCCTCGTCGCGCGACAGACGCAGCGCACCGAACCGTGCCTGCTTCAACAGGTCGACCTGTTCGTGCGGTCGGCGACGGGTTCGGTCGCGCTCGGCGGCACCTTCCGCGATCCGGTCGAACACGGGCCGAAAGGTCGCGAGCAGCTCGGCAGTCGTCACGCCGGGGTGCGTCGCCGTTGTCGTCGACACGCTCGGATCAGACGCGCACAGCGGCGTCGGCGATCGGCTGCTGCTCGGCATCGTCGGACCGCTCGGCATCGTCGGACCGCTCGGCACGGTGACTGGCGAACGCCCCGCGATACCGTGCCGCCGGATGCCGCGAGTTCAGCCGCGGCGCACCGAACAGCTTCTCGCGCAGAGTGCCCGGCGCGTACTCCGTCTGCGCCAGTCCGCGCTCGCGGAGGACGGGGAGCACCTTGTCGGCGAACTCCTCGAACGACCCGGGGAGCACCGCGTTCACCACGTTGATCCCGTCGACTCCGGCGGTCTGCCACTTCTCGAGCTCGTCGGCGATCTGCTCGGGCGTTCCGACGATCAGGTTGTTGCGGGTCATCCGGCCGGCGACGTCCGCAACCGTCGGCTCCCGGTCGGTGATCGTTCGGCGCAGCAGCTCGGTGAAGCCCTTCATGGTGTTCGTGTCGACGTCCTTGAGCTCCGTCTCCGGTGGGTAGGTGCGCCCCGTCTTGTCGACGATCGCGGCGTGCGCGAGGAAGCCTTCATCGCTCGACCAGCGGCTGTACTCCTCCGCCTTCTGCTTCGCCTCCTCCTCGGTGTCGCCGATGACGAAGGTCAACCCCTGGAAGAACTTGATGTCGTCCGGCTCTCGGCCGTTCTCGACGGCGAGGGCGCGCGTCTCATCGATCTGCCACTTCGCGACCTCGGGGTTGGGCGCGATGATGAACACCGCTTCCGCGTTCCGCGCGGCGAACCGACGCCCGGACTCGGATGACCCGGCCTGGAACAGCAACGGGGTGCGCTGCGGGGATGGCGAGGGCAGGTGCGGCCCCTCGACCTGGTACCGCTCGCCCTCATGGAAGATCTTGTGCACCTTGGTGACGTCGGCGTAGAGGCCGTTCTCCTTGTCCTTCAGGACGGCGCCTTCGTCCCACGAGCCTTCCCAGAGCTTGTAGACGACGTCGACGTACTCCTCAGCCCAGCGGTAGCGCTCGGCGTGATCGGTCAGCTGCGGGAGCCCGTAGTTGCGCGCCCCGTTGTCCTGCGTGCCGGTGACGATGTTCCACGCGATCCGGCCGCGCGAGATGTGGTCGAGCGTCGAGACCTGGCGGGCGAAGTTGAAGGGGTGGTTCTGCGCGACGTTCGACGTGAGCGCGAGGCCGAGGTGCTCTGTGACCACGGCGAGGGCTCCGAGCAGGACCGTCGGGTCATTGCTGGGAATCTGCAGGCCGTGCCGGACGTAGACCTCGTAGTCGGCGTCGGCATCCCCGTAGTGCCCCGAGACGTCGGCGAAGAACATCGCGTCGAACTTCGCCGCCTCGAGCGTCTTCGCGAGATCGATCCAGAGATTCACATCCTCGAAGTCGACCTGCCCTGCCTCGGGCCGGCGCCAGTGGCCGTGCTGGATGTGGGAGTTCGTGTTCATCACGAACGCGTTGAAACGGAGGGGACGGTTCTCGCTCATGACTTCGAGGATGCCCGCGTCACGCCGCGCGCACGCGAGTGTGTCGAAGGATCACGGCAGATTACGTTGTGCGTCGACGTCAGGCGGGGATGCCGAAGTTGTGGCGTGTTTTGATCGCCGCAGCGTCGTCGGAGGCCAGGAACGCGAGCACCTCGGCGGCCTGGGCAGGCGACGAGGATGCCGTCGCCACGGCCCCGGCGAAGACCGTGTCGATCGCGCAGTCGTCGGGCATGACGCCGAGGATGCGGATGCCGGGGTGACCCACCAGCTCGCTGAGCTGCTGGAACCCCAGGTCGACGGTGCCCGCCGCGACGGACTTAGCCACCGGGATGCCGGGCTGAACCTGGGCGAGGCGGTCGCCGACCTCGGTGGTCAGCCCCCAGTCGTCGATCAGCTGCACCAGAGCGGTGCCGCTGGGCCCGGTCGAGTAGCCGATCCGGTTCGCATCCTGCAGCGCCTCGCGAAGTCCAGCGGCGTCGGCGAAGGCCGGCCCCTCCGGCCGCGCGGCGGGCTCCGATGAGTGCGAAGGCACAGCCACCGCGGTCTGCGACAGCATGAGCGGTGTCACCGTTGCGGCGTCCACGTGTCCTGCAGAAGCCAGCTTCGCGAGAGCACCGGATGCGAGGAACACGAGGTCGAACGACTCCCCCGCGGCGACGCGCTCCGCAGCAGCCACACCACCGACCGACTCCATGTCCAGCTCGGGCAGCCCGGCTTCGACTGCCGCGGCCGCCAGGTCCGCGAGCACCTGACGCGTCGCCATGGAGGAGATGGCCCTCACGAGATGGCCTTCACGCAGCATCCTCGAAGGTCTCGGCATCCACCTCGGCGGCAGGACCGGGGGCGTAGCGCGGGCCCGACACGGTCGACGTGTCGATCAGCGAGCCGGCGCGCTCGAGCAGCGCGGCATCCACCGTCACGTCGAGAGCCGCGAAGTCCTCGCGCAGATGATCGGCGTTCGTCGTCCCCGGGATCGGCACGACGTGGTCGCCGCGCGACAGCAACCACGCGAGTGCGAGCTGTCCCGGCGTGCATCCGGCCTCCGCGGCGAGCGCACGCCAGGCAGGAAGCAGCGCGGCATTCGCGGGCCAATTGTCCGAAGAGAAGCGCGGCATCGCGCGGCGAATGTCCTTCTCCGCCAACTCGGAGGGGTCGCCGACCGAGTCGCCGAGGAACCCGCGCGCGACCGGCGAGAACGCGACCAGCGCGATCCCATCGGCCGCCGTGGCCTCGAGCATCCCGAGTTCCGGGTTCCGGCTCCACAGCGAGTACTCGTTCTGCACGGCGGCGATCGGCGCGACGGCTTGCGCTTCGCGCAGTCGCGCGACCGAAACCTCTGAGAGTCCGATCGCGCCGATCTTTCCCGCATCCACGAGCGAGGCGAGGGCGCCGACGCTCTCGCCGATCGGCACGTTCTTGTCCCAGCGGTGCAGGTAGTACAGGTCGATGCGGTCGACACCCAACCGCGAAAGCGAAGCATCCACCTGCGCCGTCAACGTCGCAGGGCGACCGTCGATGACCTTCTTGCCGTCGACCTGAGCCATGCCGCCCTTGCTGGCGAGCACGACCTCGTCCCGGCGACCCTTCAGCGCTCGACCGACGAGCTCCTCGTTGCGTCCCCCGCCGTACAGCGTCGCGGTGTCGAGGTGCGTGACGCCGGAGTCGAGGGCCGTGCGCAGCAGCGCCAGCCCGTCTTCGGGCGACGGCGGGATGCCGTACGCGTGGCTCAGGTTCATGCAGCCTAGACCCATGCGGGGGAGCATCATGACGCGAGCTGCTCCTCCAACTGGCCGAGCACGCGGTAGCAGTCGATCACCTGACGAAGAGACGAGTTCGGCTCGCGGCCCTCACGGATCGCAGCCACGAACTCGCGGTCCTGCAGCTCGATGCCGTTCATGCTGACGGCCACGTTCGAGACGTCGATCTGCTCCTCCTTGCCGGTGAACAGGTCGTCGTAGCGGGCGATGTAGGTCGCGGTGTCGCCGATGTACCGGAAGAACGTGCCGAACGGGCCTTCGTTGTTGAACGACAGCGACAGCGTGCAGATCGCGCCGGTCTCGCTCTTGAGCTGGATCGACATGTCCATCGCGATGCCGAGCTCGGGGTGGATCGGACCCTGCAGCGCGTGCGCCTCGACGATCTTGCCGGCCTGATACGCGAACAGGTCGACCGTGTGCGCGGCGTGGTGCCACAGCAGGTGGTCGGTCCAGGAGCGCGCCTCGCCCTTGGCGTTCGTGTTCGTGCGGCGGAAGAAGTACGTCTGCACGTCCATCTGCTGCACCGCGAACTCGCCCGCCTCGATGCGCTCGTGCACGAGCTGGTGCGACGGGTTGAACCGACGCGTGTGACCGACCATGGCGACGAGGCCCGATGCCTCGACGGCTTCGGCCGCCGCAAGGGTGGCTTCGGCATCCGCCAGCGAGTCGGCGAGCGGGATCTCGACCTGGACGTGCTTGCCGGCGGCGAGCACCGCCTGGGTCTGCGAGGCGTGCAGCCCGGTCGGGGTCGCCAGGATGACAGCATCCACGTCGTCGCGGCCGAGAACGGCTTCGAGTCCGACGACCGCGTTCGCGACGCCGTACTGCGCGGCGACAGCATCCGCCTTCTCCTGCGAGGTGGCGGCCACGACCGTCACCTCGGCGTCCTCGATGTTCCGAAGGCCGTCCAGGTGCTTCATGCCGAAGGCGCCGTTGGCGCCCACGACGGCGATACGGATCTTGTCGCTCATTCGCTCTCCCTCTCGAGGTTCGATACCAGGATGTCAGGCGTTGGCCACGGCTGCGGTCTCGGCCGGCTCGGGGGCGGGCGCCCCGTCCTGGATCTCGGCCGAGGCCGGGTCCTCGGCGAGATCCGTCCGACCGACCGGGTTGCTGAGGACCAGGTGGCCGACGGCGGTGTTGGATGCCGGCACGTGGTAGAACCGGTGATCCGTCGAGGGGGCCTCGCCGTCGAACTGGTCGTCCATCGCACCGCGGGCGATCAGCCAGTCGACGAGCTCGATGCCCTCGGAACCCGCCTCGTCGACGTACTCCATGTGCGGCCACTCGGTCAGACCCATGGGGTCGGCGATCAGGTGGTCGAGGAACGCGTTGTCCCACTCCTTGTTGATCAGGCCGGCGCGCGGGCCCTGGAGCTGGTGGCTCATGCCGCCGGTGCCCCAGATCTGCACGTTGAGCTCTTCGCCGTCCCACTTGTCGATCGCGCGACGCAGGGCCTTCCCGAGTTCGTAGCACCGGCGACCGGACGGCACGGGGTACTGCACGACGTTGACCGCGAGCGGGATGACGCGAACGGGCCACTGCTCGTCGGGGCCGAGCTCGCCGTAGACGAGCGACAGCGGCACGGTCAGACCGTGGTCGACGACCATCTCGTTGACGAGGGTCAGGTCGAAGTCGTCCTGGATGATCGACTGCGCGAGGTGCGCGGCGAACTCCGGGTAGCCCTTGACGTCGGGTACGGGGCGGGGGCCGTAGCCCTCGTCGGCGACCGGGTACTCCGCACCCGTGCCGAGCACGAACGTGGGGATGATGCTCGCATCGAACGCGGTGGCGTGGTCGTTGTAGACGAGGATGACGACGTCGGGGGTGTTCTCCTTGGCCCATTTGCGGGTCCACTGGTACCCGTCGAAGACCTTCTTCCAGTACGGCTCCTCCGTCTTGCCGAGGTCCATCGCGGCACCGATCGCCGGCACGTGCGAAGTGAACAGCGCCGACGTGTACCTCGCCGGGGCATCCGGACGCATCGTCGTCGCCTTCTCGGTCGACGGCGGCGTCCAGCCATCGAGGTCCTTGAGGCGAGCGCCCTTCGGGTTCCGTCCGCCGCCGAGCATCATGTCGCGGTAGGCGGCCTCGCTCATGCCGGTCATGGAGCCGGCCATCTGCTGGAAACTCATGCCGTGCGTGGCACCGATCTTGCTGAGGAAGTAGATGTTGCCACCCTCAGCGATCATGGTGTTCATGTCCATGTCGAGAACGGCCTGGCGCTGCACCGAGTTCAGCGGCCACTCGTCGAGGTACGCCGCCTGGTCGGCAAGGAAGCGCTCGCGGTTCTCCGGCTTCATCAGCGACATCGCGAACTGATTGAGGTGGTATCCCTTACGCGCCTGCTCGGCGTCGTAGATGGTCGTCCCGGGAACGTTCTTGTACGGCTTGTCGAGTGCCATGGTGGTTCTCCTTCAGTCTTCCCCGCGGTTCAACGGGCCCAGTACAGACGCGACGGGTTGTCCACGAGCAGCTTCTGCTGCAGTTCGGGCGTCGTCGCGATCTGCGGGATGTAGTCGACCAGCAGTCCGTCGTCGGGCATGTGGTCCTTGAGGTTGGGGTGCGGCCAGTCGGTTCCCCAGAGCACGCGATCGGGGAACTCGTCGACCACACGTCGGGCGAACGGCACGACGTCGGTGTACGCGTGCAGTTCGCCGTCTCTGTTGTCTTCAGGAAGGGCGCGGGGCCCCGTGACGCTCAGGCGCTCGGGGCACGAGACCTTGGTCCACACGTTCTCGTTCTCACGCATGAAGCGCAGGAACAGGGCGAACTCTTCCCCGTCGACATCCTTGGTGACGTCGGGCCGGCCCATATGGTCGACGACGACATCCGTCGGGATGCTGGAGAAGAAGTCGTAGAACTCCGGAAGGTCTTCCGCCTCGAAGTAGATGACCACATGCCATCCGAGAGGGGCGATCTTCGTGACGATCTCGTCGAGCGAGTCGGTCGAGATGCGGTCGACGAGACGCTTGACGAAGTTGAAGCGAACGCCGCGGACGCCGGCCGCGTGCAGTTCCCGCAGCTGTTCGTCGGTCACGTCGCGACGGACCGTGGCGACACCGCGGGCACGGCCCTCGCTGCGGTTCAACGCATCGACGAGGGCACTGTTGTCCGCGCCGTGGCAGGTGGCCTGCACGATGACGTTGCGGTCGAACCCGAGGTGGTCGCGCAGGGCGAACAGCTGGTCGGCCGAGGCGTCGCACGGGGTGTACTTGCGCTCGGGCGCGTACGGGAACTCGGCGCCGGGGCCGAAGACGTGGCAGTGCGCGTCGACCGCACCCTCGGGCAGGACGAACGCCGGCTTCGTGGGGCCGTCGTACCAGTCCAGCCAGCCCTCGGTCTTGGTGAAGGGGCCGGTGGTCTCACCGTGCGGCATCCGTCAGTCCTCCACGTATTCCAGGCCGGCGGCGGCGAGCGGCTCGCGCATGCCGTACAGGTCGAGTCCGAGCACGCCCTCGCGGAACTTCTGCCGCTTGGACTCCTCATTGTCCTCGCGCTTCCGGCTGGCATCCGCCACCGCACCCACGAGCTCGCGCGGCACGACCACGACGCCGTCCACGTCGGCGACGACCACGTCACCCGGGTTGACCAGGGCGTTGGCCGCGACGACCGGGACGTTGACCGAACCGAGCGTGGCCTTCACCGTGCCCTTGGAGTTCACGGCGCGGGAGAAGACGGGGAAGTCCATCTTCTCGAGGTCGGCGACGTCGCGGACGCCGCCATCGATCACGAGACCCTTGCATCCGCGGGCGGTCAGCGAGGTGGCCAGCAGCTCGCCGAAGAAGCCGTCTTCGCTCTCGGTGGTGCAGCCGGCGACGATCACGTCGCCCTCCTGCACCTGCTCGGCGGCGACGTGGAACATCCAGTTGTCACCGGGCTGCAGCAGCACCGTGACGGCAGGGCCGCACAGTCTCGCGCCGTTGTACACCGGGCGGATGTACGGCCGCATGAGGCCGACGCGCCCCATGGCCTCGTGGATGGTCGCGACGCCGAACTCGGACAGACGGGCGACGTCGTCGGGGTCGGGGCGCTGGATGCTGGTGCGGACGATGCCGAGATTGTTCAGTCGCATGTTCTTCTCTTTCACAGCCCGCGGGCCTTGAGCGCGCGGTCGAGACGCGGGTAGACGGTGCGGGCGTTGCCCTCGAACACCGCTTCGCGCTGGGCATCGGACAGGTTGGTCGTGGTGTCGACGTAGCGCTTGGTGTCGTCGAAGTAGTGGCCGGTGCGGGGGTCGACGTCGCGGACGGCGCCGATCATCTCGCTCGCGAACAGGATGTTCTTGGTCGGGATGACGTCGGTCAGCAGATCGATGCCGGGCTGGTGGTAGACGCAGGTGTCGAAGTAGACGTTGTTCAGCAGGTGCTCCTCGAGCTCGGGCTTGCCGAGCGCCATCGCGAGGCCCCGGAACCGGCCCCAGTGGTACGGCACCGCGCCGCCGCCATGCGGGATGACGAGCTTCAGATCGGGGAAGTCGCGGAACAGATCGCCCTTGAGCAGCTGCATGAACGCGGTGGTATCGGCGCCGAGGTAGTGGTCGCCGGTGGTGTGGAACACATCGGGTCGGCAGGTCGTGCTGACGTGCACCATGGCTGGCAGCTCGTACTCGACGAGCTTCTCGTAGATCGGGTACCAGGACCGATCGGTGAGCGCCGGAGCCGACCACTTCCCGCCGGACGGGTCGGGGTTGAGGTTCACCGTGACGACGCCGAGCTCCTCGACCGCGCGAGTGAGCTCGGCCACGGTGGTCGCCGGGTCGACACCGGGGGACTGCGGCAGCATCGCACCGGGGAGGAAGCGGTCGGGGAAGAGCCCCGCGACCCGGGCGACGAGGTCGTTGCAGATGCGCGCCCAGGTCTCGCTGACGGCGAAGTCGCCGATGTGGTGGGCCATGAACGAGGCGCGGGGGCTGAAGACGGTGAGGTCGCTGCCGCGCTCGTTCATGAGCCGCAGTTGATTGGCCTCGATCGTCTCGCGGATGTCGTCGTCGCTGATCTTGAGGTCGGCGGGGTCGGGGGCTTCCCCCTTGCCGTCGGCGAAGGCGATCTGCAAGTCACGCCAGGCGCCCAGCTGTGCGGGGGCGGTCGTGTAGTGGCCGTGGATGTCGATGATCAACGCGTGTCGTCCTTGTCACTCGGATGCCGTTGCATCGACTCTAGGTCGGCATCCGGATGCCGTCCAATAGATGTTTTTCCCCTGCGGAATAGATAGCCTCTATACATGGCGCTTGCGGATCTCAACCAGCTGCGCACGTTCGTCGTGCTCTACGAGCTGCGCAGCGTGACCGCCGCCGCCGAGCGCCTGCACGTCACGCAGCCGACCGTGAGCTACACGCTCCGACGCCTGCGCGAGAAGTTCGGCGACGAGCTGTTCCGCCGTGAGGGGCACGACATGGTGCCGACGGCGAAGGCGACCGCGCTGTTCGCTCCGCTGCACGAGGCGCTCGCGCAGATCGACCAGACCGTCAGCGATCCCGACGCGTTCGAGCCGTCCGGATTCAGCGGCGAGCTGGCGCTCGGACTCACCTCGATCGGCGAGCAGACGTTCCTGCCGCCGATCATGGAGGCGCTGGCCCGCGAGGCCGCCAGCCCGCACCTGCAGGTCGCGAGACTGGACTCGGACCAGGTCGAGGACGGGTTGATCCGCGGCTCGATCGACCTGGCCATGACGGTGTCGATGATCGGCAGTCCGCGGCTGTGGCGCACGCACGTGCGGGCCGTCGAGTACGTGGCCCTGTCGTCGGGGCGGCACCCGCTGCCCGAGACGTCGCCCGACATGTTCGAGGGGCGCCGGTTCGTGCGCGTGAGCGCGCGCGGCGGGCATGTCTTCCCGCTGCAGGTGCTCACCGAGCACGGGCTCATGGGCCAGGTCGCCCTCACCGTCGAGGAGTACTCGACCGTGCCGGCCGTTCTCGAGGCGACGGATCTCGTCGTGCTCGTGCCCCGGCACATCGCCGAGGTGTTCAGCGGCTGGTTCGGCGGGCTGCGCTTCGCGGACCTGCCGTGGCCGGCGCAGTCGACCCCCGTGTCGCTGTACACGCGTCGCGAGGCGAGCCTGGGGCCGGCGCAGCGCTGGTTCCGAAGCGTGGTGCTGGATGCCGTCGCCGCCGGGGAGTACCGGCGGGGACGCTCGGGCTAATCGCCGACGGTCGGCACCCCGAACTTCTTCCGAGCCTCGCCGACCACGAGTCGCAGTTCGCGCACGAAGGTCTCACCGAGCTCGTCGGAGTAGCGGGCGATCGGCATCGCGATGCTGAGCGCGCAGTACTCGCCGTCGAGGGCGCCGATCGCCATCGAGTACGCGGCGATTCCCGGCTCGCTCTCCTCGAAGTTCGTCGCGTAGCCGCGATCGCGGACCTGATCCCAGTTCTCCCGCAGCCGGTCGAGATCGACCGCCCAGCCGCGTCCGCCGGAGAGCGCGAGCGAGTACCGAGCCTCGACCTCCTCCCAGGGGAGCTCCGCCAGCAGGGACTTGCCCTCGGAGGTGATGTGGGCCGGCAGCCGCACGCCCACGCGCAACCCGAAGCGCAGGGTGTGCTCCGATTCGATTGCGTCCGGGTGGTGCACCTCGGTTCCGACCAGCGTCGCGAGGTGGATGGTCTCCCCCACCCGCTCGTAGAGGCTCTCCACGAAGGGGCGAAGACGCTGCCGCGCGGATTCCGCCTGCCGCGGGACGCGGAACATGGCCGCGCCCGGCACGTATCGCCGCCGCTCGTCCTGGCGCGCGTACCCGCTGCTGACGAGCGTGGCCAGCAGCCGCTGCGCGGTCGACTGGTGCACGCCGAGAGCGAGGGCGGCGTCCTTGACGCTGAGCGGACCGTCTTCCGCGATCAGGTCGAGCAGAGTCAGCGCTCGAGAGACGGATTCGACATGGCCGATCGATGGAGTATTGCGCACCACGCAATTCTACAGCATCCGATTGCTAATCGCGCAAGCATCTGCGTAGTGTGACTGTCACCGATTTCGGACGTCGTTCGAGGAAGCACAGACGTTCACTGATGTCACCCGACTCTTGACGTTCCTCGACCGCGCCCTCGGCACCCCATGAACGCCCAGGAGATTGGAACATCACCATGCGCACTTCCACGAAGAAGGTCGTCCTCGCAGCAGCCCTCGCGGGCCTGCTGCTGCCCCTGGGTGCGTGCAGCGCCCAGAGCAGCGCCGACGACGGAACCTCGCCGATCAAGGTCGGAGTCATCGGAGACTTCAGCGCCGGCAGCGCCGACATGGGCGTCGCCATGCGCCAGGGCGTCGAGATGGCGGCCGACGAGTTCAACGCCGACGGAGGCGTCGACGGCCGCGAGGTCGAGCTCGTGTTCTACGACGACGAGGGCGATGCCCAGAAGGCGACCACGGGCGCACAGCATCTGGCCGATCGCGAGAAGGTCACCGCGGTGCTCGGCAACCCGAACACCGGCACGGCCATCGCCACGGTCAAGGTCACCCAGGCGCGCGGCGTCCCCCAGATCGTCCCGATCGCCCAGTCCCCGGAGGTGATGGAGGGCGACACCGAGTACACCTTCCGGACCTCGGCCACCAACCCGATGGACATCGCCGTACTAGTCGAATACGCCAAGTCGCAGGGCTGGGAGAAGATCGGGCTGCTGCACGACACCTCCGCCTACGGGCTCTCCGGCGTCGACCTCATCGAATCCCAGGTCGCCGAGAGCGGACTCGACCTCGTCGCGACCGAGCGGTACGAGGTGGGCGCCGTCGACCTCACCCCTCAGGCACTCAAGCTGAAGAACGCGGGCGCGGATGCCGTGGTCATGTGGAGCCTCGGCGCGGACGGCGCCCGATTCGCGCTCAACACCGACGGCATGGGATGGGACGTCCCGCTGCTGGGCGGACGCGGTCTGCTGTTCAACATCTTCGGCGAGCTCGCCGGCGCCGCCGGCGAGGGGACCTACGCCACCGGCGGGTTCGACATCACCAAGCCCGAGGGCGCGGCGTTCGCAGAGATGATGCAGGACACCTTCTCCACGACCGACTCCATCGACTTCGCCGTGCTCGGGTACGACGCCGCGAGCGTCCTGTTCGACGCGATGACACGGGTCGGTGCCGACGGCGCCACCGACCGGGACAAGGTGCGCGACGCCATCGAGGAGACCACCGACTTCCCGACCGTCCACGGTCAGGAGGGCGCGTCGATCTCGTTCGGGCCGGACGATCACGAGGGTGCCAGCGAGAGCGCTGTCGTCGTGGTGACGTACGGACCCGACGGCTGGTCGACGAACTGATCCGGATCGCACTGTGGAGACATTCATCCAGCTGACCCTGGTCGGCCTCACGACCGGCACGATCTACGGGATCGTGGCGCTCGGATTCTCGATCATCTACGCGTCGTCCTCGATCCTGAACTTCGCTCAGGGGGACTTCGTCATGGTGGGAGGGATGACGGGCGCCCTCATCTACGGCACGACGCAGAACTACCTGCTCGCAGCCCTCGGCGCACTCGTCGCGGGCGTCGCGATCGCCGGCGTCGTGTACTTCGCGGCGGTCAAGCCGCTCCTGGCGCGACGCGCCAGCGCGATCGTCATCGTCATGGCGACGCTCGCGCTGGCGATCGTGATCGAAGCCGTCGCCCAGCACCTGTTCGGCCCGTCGATCCGGCACCTGCCGCCGATCGTCTCCGGCGGCTCCGTGCAGATCCTCGGCGCAGCCGTCGGCATCCAGAACCTCATGGTGCTCGCCATCACGATTCCGCTGGTCGTCGTGCTGTGGCTGTACCTGTACCGGACCCGCTCCGGGCTCGATGTACGGGCCGTCGGCGTCGATCGCGGAGCCGCTGAGCTTCTCGGCGTGCGCACGCGCCGCATCACGATGGGCGGATTCCTCGTCAGCGGCCTCCTCGGAGCGCTCGCGGGGTTCCTGCTCACACCGATCCTCGGGGCGACGCCGACCATGGGACTCAGCTACTCGGTGACCGGCTTCATCGCCGCGGTGGTCGGCGGCATCGCCAACCCGTTCGCCGCCCTGGCCGGAGGCGTGGTCGTCGGCCTGCTCGAGGTCTACGTGTCGGGGTACATCAGCTCCTCGTTCACCGAGGTGGCCGTGTTCCTGATGCTGCCGATCGCCCTGCTCCTGAGACCTGATGGCTTCTTCGTCCCGAAGGTGGCGCGCAAACGATGAACTCGAAGAATCTCACCCAGCCGCGGATGATCCAGAACTGGATCATCGCCGCGATCCTGATCGCGCTCGCGGTCGTCCCGCTGTTCGCCGACTCGTTCACGGTGCGGATGGCGACGCTCGCCGGGATCGGCAGCATCCTCGCCCTCTCGCTGAACCTGCTCTACGGGTTCGCCGGTCAGATCTCGTTCGGACACGGCGGCTTCTACGCGCTGGGCGCGTACGGCGCCGCCCTGGTCGCGCAGAACCTCGTGTCGGATCTCGCCGTCGCCATCCCCATCGCCGTGATCGCGACGATCATCATCGCCTCGCTCATCGGCGCGCCGGTGCTGCGTCTGCGCGATCACTTCCTCGGGCTCGCGACGCTCGCCGTCGGTCTCGTGATCTACACCGTCCTCAATCAGTGGACAGACCTCACCGGGGGCCCGAGCGGCATGAGCATCCCGACGACAGCGCTGTTCGGGATCGAACTGGACAGCACGATCTACCACCTGCTGGTCATCGTGATCCTCGCCGTCGTCGTGATCGGCATCACGACGCTGGTGAATTCCAAGGTGGGCTGGGCGCTCCGCGCGCTCAAGGCGGATGAGGCCGCGGCCGCATCCGTCGGCATCAACGTCGCGAAGTACAAGATCATCGCGTTCGGGATCTCTGCGGGGATCGCCGCCCTCGGCGGCACGCTGTACGCGTTCCTCGACAACTACATCGCACCGGAGACCTTCGGCATCCACGCGTCGATCATGATCCTCACGATGGTGGTCGTCGGCGGGCTGGGATCGAACCTCGGCGCCGTGATCGGCGGGGCGTTCTTCATCTCGCTGCCGATGCTGTTCATCGAGGTGCAGGAGTACCAGCACGTGATCTACGGAGCGGTCCTCCTCCTGTTCATCCTGTTCCTGCCCGGCGGCATCGCCGGCATCCGACTGCGGAGGTCCTAGCGACATGAGCGAACACGTACTCGCCCTGGAGGGCGTATCGAAGCAGTTCGGCGGACTCAAGGCGCTCTCGGACGTGTCGCTGCGCATTCCGGCGCGCTCCCGGTACGGGCTGATCGGGCCGAACGGGGCCGGCAAGTCCACACTGATCAACGCGATCACCGGCATCTCGCCGCCCAGCAGCGGGAGGGTCGTGCTCGACGGCTCCGAGATCCAGGGACGCCGAGCGCATCACATCGCCCGGCTCGGCATCGGGCGGACGTTCCAGACCTCGGCGGTCCTCGCCGGGATGACGGTTCTGGAGAACGTCGCCGTCGGAGCGTTCAAGAAGCTGACGGCGTCCGACGCGGAGAGCGTGTTCGCCCTCCCCCGGGCGCGCAGGCAGCAGCGCAGTGCGAGCGAGGCGGCCGAAGCCCTGCTCGACGAGGTCGGGCTCGCGGATCTCGCGCACCGGCCAGTGGAAGAGCTCCCCTACGGGAAGCTGCGTCTCGTCGAGATCGCGCGGGCACTGGCATCCGATCCGCTGCTCATCTGCCTCGATGAGCCGGCCGCCGGCCTGAACCCCTCCGAGGTGGAGCAGGTCGGGCAGACGCTGCGCGGCCTCGAGAAGCGGGGCGTGGCACTCCTGCTCGTCGAGCACAACATGAAGCTGGTCTTCTCCGTCGTGGACGAGCTGACCGTCCTCCATCACGGGTCGGTCATCGCCCAGGGCGACCCGGCCACCGTTCGCGAGCACCCCGAGGTGCTCGAGGCCTACCTAGGGAGCCGACGTGGAGAGTGAATCGAAGGCGGCACGCGTCGCCGACCTGCTGAGCGTGCAGGATCTCGTCGCCGGATACGGGCGCAACCGCGTCCTGCACGAGGTCAGCCTGTCGGTCGCTCCGGGAGAGGTCGTCGCGCTGATCGGCGCGAACGGCGCCGGCAAGACCACGCTGATGTCGACGATCCTCGGCCGGATCGCCCCGATGTCCGGAACAGTGTCCTTCCAGGGCGCGAGTCTCGGGCGCCGCTCGGTTCAGGAGCGCGTGCGGGCGGGTCTTGCCCTCGTCCCCGAAGGGCGGGAGCCGCTGGGACCGCTGTCCGTCGAGGACAACCTGCTCGTGGCGAGGGCGCGCACCGGCGATGCGAAGCGCAGAGCCGAGGTGCAGGAGCAGCTCGACCAGGTGTACGAGCTGTTCCCCCGGCTGAAGGATCGTCACAAGCAGCAGGCAGGGTCCATGAGCGGCGGGGAGCAGCAGATGCTCGCGATCGGCCGCGCGCTGATGAGCAAGCCCGACCTGCTCATGCTGGACGAGCCGTCGCTGGGCCTGGCACCCACGATCGTCGACACGGTGTTCGAGGCACTCGGCCGCCTGGGCGCATCGGGGCTGTCGATGCTGCTCGTCGAGCAGGATGCCTTCCTCGCGCTGGACTTCGCCGACCGGGGCTACGTGCTCGACACCGGCTCGGTCACACTCGAGGGACCCGCGAAGACGCTCGCCGCCGACCCGACGGTCAAGGCCTCGTATCTCGGAATGGGCTGAGCCACCCCATGAGCCGGCTCGGCCTGTGGCCCGGGCTCGCCCTGTCCGTCGGCGCGGGGGCGCTGGTCGCCCTCCAGTCCCGGTACAACGGCGAGCTCGGGTCCGAGCTCGGCAGCTCCTATGTCGCAGCGCTGATCTCGTGCTGCGTCGGCATCGGCGTGCTGCTGGTGCTGACGCTCTCCTCACGCAGAGCGACGGCCGGCCTGGGCGCAGCGGTGACTATGCTCCGTCGACGGGGCGTGCCGCTGTGGGCGCTGAGCGGCGGGTTCGCCGGCGCGTTCCTGGTGCTCGCCCAGAGCGCGGCGGTGCGGTCGCTCGGAGTCTCGCTGTTCGCGGTGGGCAGCGTGGCCGGGCAGACCCTCACCGGGCTCGTGCTCGACCGGTTCGGGCTCGGTACGGGCACACGAGTGCCCATCCGGCCGCTGCGCGCGCTCGGCGCCGCGCTGGCGGTCGTCGCCGTGCTCGTCGCAGGACTCGGAGTGCACGCCGTCGCCTCGGTGTCGTGGCTCGTGATCCTTCCGCTGCTGGCGGGAGCCGGGACCGGGTGGCAGGCAGCGGTCAACGGCCGGCTCCGCCAGGCGACCGGCAGCACCCTGATCGCGACCCTGCTGAACTTCAGCGTCGGGCTGGCCGCCCTCATCCTCACGGCCGTGGTCGCTGTGCTCCTCACCGGGATGCCGACGACCTGGCCCGCCAACCCCCTGGCCTACCTCGGCGGAGCAGCCGGTGTCGCGTACGTGCTCCTGGTCACGTTCGTCGTCCGCGCGACCGGAGTGCTTCTGCTCGGGCTGTCGACCGTCGCCGGTCAGCTGCTCGCATCGGTCGTGCTCGACGCGTTCCTGCCGCTCGGGCCCCGCCCCGACGCGTCCGTGCTGATCGGCATCCTGTTGAGTCTGGCCGCGGTGGTCGTCGCCGCGGCACCGGGTCACGGCGTCACTGCCGCATCGCGCCCACGGCTGCCGCGACCTCGATGAGATCCTGCGACCATTTCTCGCCGCGCTCGCGCGTGTAGCGCGCGACGGGGAGGGCGATGCTCAGGGCCACCCGCTGACCGCCGAACTCGCCGAGCGAGATCGACAGCGCGGCCACACCGGGTTCGCTCTCTTCGAAGTTCCACGCGATCCGGGACTCTCGGATGTCGTCGAGCTGATCGTGGAGTGACTCCAGATCGACGTCCACGTGCTGCCCCCGCGCTCCCGCGAGCACGGTCTTGTACCGGGCATCCACCTCTTCATCGCTCAGGTCCGCGAGCAGCGCCTTGCCGCTGGAGGTGACATGCGCGGGAAGCCAGACGCCGACGCGCAGCCCGAAGCGGAGCACGTGCGTGCGCGCCTCGATGCCGTCGAGGTGCAGCACCCTGGTACCGACGAGGCCGGCGAGATGAACGGTCTCGCCCGTGCGGTAACGCAGTTCCTCGAGCGCCGGACGCAGCCGATCGGTGAGCTGAGGGACCCTCGTCGCCAGCCCAGGGTTCTGCATCGCGGGCCCGACGAGGTAGCGCCGGTCCTTGGCCTGGACGGCGAACCCGTCGTGCACGAGGGTCGCCAGGAGCCGCTGCGCCGTCGAGGCGTTGACGTCGAGGGCGGACGCGGCCTCGGTCACCCCCAGCGAGCCCTCCTCGACGAGGATCTTGAGCAGGACGAGAGCTCGGTGGACCGACTCCACTCGCGATGCATCTTTGCGTGTCACGCAAATCATAATAACCAGGATTGCATCCAGCGCAAGATACCTCTACCATCGCTTCATCCGGAAAAACTCCGGACCCCAACGAACAATGAAGTCTCCTGCGAGGTATCGATGTCGATGAACCCGGGCACCCAGCGCGGCGCGATCGTCGTGGGTGCGTCCAGCGGAATGGGCGCTGCCGTCGTGCGGCGCCTCGTAGCAGACGGCATCCGCGTCGCCGCCCTTGATCTCGCATCAGCGACCTGGCCCGACGACCTCGGCGCGACGTTCACCGGCGCGATCGACGTCACCGACGCCGCCGGCGTCGCCGATGCGATCACCGGAGCCGCGACCGCGCTCGGCGGCGTCGACATCGTCGTGAACTGCGCCGGCATCCTCGGCCCGGTGGCGGCGACCGTCGACACAGAGCAGGAGACGTTCTCGCGCATCGTGAACCTCAACCTCGGCGGCGCGTTCGCCGTCACGAAGGCCGCGCTCGCCCACCTGCTGCCCCAGGGATCCGGGCGGATCATCCATATCGCCTCGATCGCCGGCAAGGAGGGCAACCCGCAGATGGCGGCGTATTCGGCGTCGAAGGCCGGCGTCATCGGCATGGTCAAGTCGGTCGGGCGCGAGTACGCGGCCAGTGGCGTGACCGTCAACGCGATCGCCCCGGCATCCATCGACACCCCGCTCATCCAAGCCATGTCGCCTGAGCGGCGCGACGTGCAGAAGTCCCTGATCCCCATGGGCCGCTTCGGCACCGCCGAGGAGATCGCCGGCCTCGTCGCCTACATCGCCTCCCCCGAATCCTCGTTCACCACCGGCTTCGTCTTCGACGCGTCCGGCGGACGAGCCACCTACTAGGAGCACCATGGACAGCATCACTCGCAGCGCGATCGTCACCGGAGGCGCCGGCGGCATCGGCCGGGTCGTCTCCGAGCGGCTCGCGGCCGCCGGTCATCGGGTCGTCATCGCGGACGCGTCGGCAGAAGCCGCCGAGCAGGTCGCGGCATCCCTGCCGACGCCGAACGGCGACCACCGCATCGCCGCCGGCGACCTCACGAACCCCGAGACGAACCGGGCGGCCGTCGACGCGGCGCGCGAGCTCGGCATTCTCAGCGTCGTCGTCAACGGCGTCGGCATCTCGCCGAAGGACGAGGGGCACAAGCGCCCGTTCTTCGACATCTCACCCGACGAGTGGGATCTCGTCATGGGCGTGAACGTCAAGGCGCCGCTGCTGATGGTGCAGGAGGCGTTCCGCCACATGCCGAGCGACGGAACCGGGTCGATCGTCAACATCCTCTCGATCGTCTCGAAGCTCGGCACCGGCGGACTGCCCGGCGCCCCGTTCCCCCCGTACCTCCCCTCGTCGGCGGCCTACGCCGCGTCGAAGGGCGCCCTGCAGAATCTCACCGCGACGCTCTCGCGCGAGCTGTCCGGCTTCGGCATCCGCGTCAACGGCGTCGCCCCGGGGTTCGTGCAGACCCAGATGACCGGCGGCGTGCCGTCGGCCGAGACGGAGCAGATGATCGGGCAGGTCCCGATGGCGCGCTTCGCCCAGCCCAGCGAGATCGCCGATGCGATCGAGTTCCTCATCAGCGACAAGGCGTCCTACATCACCGGCGCCAGCCTCGACGTCAACGGCGGCATGATCACCTGCTGATCCGCCGCTCCCCCGAACCCCCGACAGAACAGGACATCACGATGTCGACGAAGACAGCACTCCTCTCCGAGACCGCGAGCACACGCGCTCCGGGCAACCAGAGCAAGCGCTCGTCGCTGGCCGGATTCATCGGCTCGGCGCTCGAGTACTACGACATGTACATCTACGCCTCGGCGTCGGCGCTCGTGTTCGCGCGCGTCTTCTTCCCGGATGCCGGCGCCACGGGACTGCTCTACTCCCTGGGCCTCTACGGCGTGGCGTACATCGCCCGCCCGCTCGGCGGGTTCCTCGCCGGCCACCTCGGCGACCGCTTCGGCCGGCGGAACATCATGATCCTGACGCTGCTCGTCATGGGCATCGCCACGTTCCTGATCGGATGCCTGCCCTCGTACGACTCCGTCGGCATCCTCGCCCCGACCATGCTTATCATCCTGCGTCTCTGCCAGGGGCTGTCGGTGGGCGGTGAGCTGTCGGGCGCGTCGTCGCTGACGCTGGAGCATGCCCCCGCGAATCGTCGGGCGCTGTATACCTCGTGGGCGATCAACGGCATCTGGGTCGGCTACATCCTCGCCACGCTCGCCTTCATCGGCGTCGCCGCCCTCCCCGAGGAGCAGCTCGTCGCGTGGGGCTGGCGAGTGCCGTTCTGGCTGAGCGCCGTCATCCTCATCGTCGGCCTCGTCATCCGCCGCACCGTGCGCGACACCGAGGCGTTCACGACCGAGAAGGAGCTCGGCACCACGGCCAAGGTTCCACTCGGCGACGTGCTGCGCAACCAGCCGTTCGACGTCATCCGCGTGATCTTCGCCGCATTCCTCGTCGTCATCAGCACCACGGTGCCCGTGTACGGCCTCACCTACGCGACCAACGTCGTCGGCATCGACGCGAGCACCATGCTCTGGGTCGTCATCGTCGGATACGTCGTCGCCCTCGTGACGCAGCCGCTGATGGCATCGCTCAGCGACAAGATCGGCCGCAAGCCCGTGCTGATCGTCGGCAACCTGTTCGGCGCCGCCGCCGTGTGGCTGTTCTTCTGGGCGGTCGCCGAGGCCAACATCCCGATGATCTTCGCGGGCGTTCTGCTGTGCGTCTCGATCGGTTTCGCGGCGACGAACTCCGTCTATCCCTCCTACTTCAGCGAGCTGTTCAGCACGCGCTACCGTGTGACCGGAATGGCCGTCGGCCTGCAGCTCGGGCTCGTGCTGACTGGCTTCTCCCCTGTCATCATCCAGGCGATCTCCGCCGCGAACGGCAACGCCTGGTGGCCCGCCGCCGTCTTCACCTCGGTCGCTTGCGTGATCTCCGCGATCGCGATCGCCTCGGGGCGTGAGACCTACAAGACGCCGCTCGACCGGCTGGGGGTGACCCGATGACCGCCCTGACGACCGACCTGCTCGTGCTCGGCAGCGGGATCGCCGGGCAGACCGCGGCCACCGCCGCCGCCGAGGCGGGAATCGACGTGATCCTCGCCGAGAAGACGGCGTACCTCGGCGGCTCGACGGTCATGAGCGGCGGATGGTTCGCGTTCAGCGACACCGAGGAGCAGCGCGAGGCGGGCGAGAACGACTCGCGCGAACTGTTCCTGAAGGACATGCAGGAGGTCGGCGAGTTCCGCAACGACCCGAGGCTCCTGAACGCGTATCTCGATCGCCAGGAGGCCGCGTACCGCTGGCTCAAGGATCACGGCGTCCGCTTCCGCGAGATCGAGATCAGCTCGGGGCAGTCGGCCAGGCGCAGCCACAACTCGGCGATCGTCGATGTGATGGCGGGCCTGCACGAGCAGTTCGAGACAGCAGGCGGGACGACGCTGCGCGAGCACCGTGCGATCCGCCTGCTCACCGACGAGACCGGACACGTCACCGGCGCACGCCTTGCGGGCCCCACCGGTGAGGTCGACGTGACAGCTCGGCAGGGCGTCGTGCTCGCCACCGGCGGCTTCAGCCGCGGCGAGGAGCTGCTGGGCATCTTCGCGCCCGAGCAGCTGGCCGCGCTCCCGTTCGGCGGCAGGGGCAACACCGGCGACGGACTGCGGCTGGCGTGGAAGCTCGGCGCGGACATGGCCGACATGTCGTTCGTGAGCGGCACGTACGGCTCGCACCCCGAGACCGGCGACGTGCACGAGCTGCTCACCGCGTACTACATGGGCGCGATCATCGTGAACCGCGCCGGTGAGCGGTTCACCGACGAGTCGCAGTCGTACAAGACGCTCGGCACCGCCGTGCTCCGCGAGGAGGAGGGTCTGGGGGTCCAGATCTTCGACGCATCCGTTCGTGCGCTCTCGCACCCCGGCATCCCTCTGAAGGACATGGATGCCATCGAAGCGCTCGGCCACCTGCACCACGCGGACACGCTCGAGGAGCTTGCGGCCATCGTCGGCGTCGACGCCGGACGCCTGGTCGCGACCGTCGAGCGGTACAACCGCGCGATCGACGCGGGCGAGGCCGACGAGCTGGGACGCACGAGCCTGTGCAACGGCGTCGGCGAGCTCCGCCCCATCGTCGAGGCCCCGTTCTACGCGTACCCGGCTAAGTCGCTCATGACGACGACGTACTGCGGCGTGAAGGTCACCCCGGATGCCGAGGTGGTCGACGTCGAGGGCGAGATCATCCCCGGCCTCTACGCGATCGGCGAGGTGGTCGGCGGGTTCCACGGCGCCGCGTACATGACGGGGACGTCGCTCGGCAAGGGCGCGGTCTTCGGCCTGCACGTGGCCCGCCAGGCGGCGGCGCGTGCTGAGGAGGTGCCGGCATGAACGCCTTCGATGTGATCGTGATCGGGTCGGGCATCGGCGGCTCGTCCGCCGCTGCGGCCGCGGCACGCGCCGGAGCGCGCGTGGCCCTGCTGGAGAAGTCGGCCTCGTTCGGCGGATCGGCGGCCCTGTCGGCCGGGATGCTGTGGACAGCCCCAGACGTGGAGTCCTACCGCCGTCGCATCCCGAACGGCGAGATCGCCCTCGGCGAGCGGGTCGTGGCGGACTTCGCGGATGCGATCGCCGAGGTCCGCGCCACGGGCGCGCGCGTGGCGGACGAGCCGACGCGCGACATCATGACGTTCGGCATCGGGTACTCGACCGACATCCATGCGATCCTCGCCGCGTGCCGGGATGCCGTCACCGCGGCCGGCGGCGTCATCGTGTCGGAGGCGCCGGTGCGCGAACTCCTCGTCGATGCAGGCCGCGTCGTCGGCGCCGTCGCACAGACGCCGAACGGACCGGTCGAGTACCGGGCGCCGAGCGTCGTGCTCGCCACCGGCGGTTTCGGCCGGGACCCCGAGCTCCTCACCCGGTACGTCGGCCCGCAGTCCGACAATCTGCTCATGCGCTCGCACGTCGGCAACGTCGGCGACGGACTGCGCATGGCCTGTGCGGCGGGCGCCGGCGGCAGCAGGTCGATGGCCTCGTACTACGGGCATCTCGTGCCGTGGCCGCTCGAGGAGTTCGAGCCGGAGCACTACCTGCCGTACTCGCAGTACTACTCCGGTTCGACCGTGTTCGTGAACATGCGCGGAGAGCGGTTCGTCGACGAGACGCTCGGCGACGAGATCATCAATCAGGTCGTGGTCGGGCAGCCCGACAGCCGCGGGGTGCTGATCTTCGACGAGCACGTGCATCTGACCGAGGCGCGCTCCGAGCCGTTCCCCGGCCTCGGCGCCACCGACCGCTTCGAGACGGCCAAGGCCGCCGGCGGTCTGTGGGCGAGCGCCGACACCATCGACGGGCTCGTCGCGCAGGTGGCGGAGTGGGGTGTGGATGCCGCGACGCTGAGCGCCACGCTGGCTGCGTACCGCGGCGCGGCGGAGGCCGGTGGCGGCTGGGCGTCGGGCGCCCCGGTGGCCGCCGATGCCCGCGCACCGCAGACGGCGCCGTTCCACGCGCTCATGGTGCAGCCGTCGATCACGTTCACGTTCGGCGGCGTGCCGATCTCGACACGGGGCGAAGCGCTCGATCCGGACGGTGCACCGATCCCCGGCCTGTACGCGGCGGGGGCCGACATCGGCGGTCTGTCGAACGTCGGCTATGCCGGCGGACTGGCGCCGGCCTACATCACCGGCCGGTGGGCCGGACGTTCAGCAGCCCGCGCGGCCCTGAATGAGACATCTCAGGAGAGGACACACGCATGAGCATCACGACGGATGTTCTGGTCATCGGCGGCGGCGGGTCGGGCCTGGCCGCGTCGATCTCGGCCGCGACGAGCGGCGCGAAGGCGATCGTGCTGGAGAAGTGCCCCCGCCCGGGCGGCAGCACCGGCATGTCGGTGGGCAGCTTCACCGCCGCGAACACCGCGTACCAGTACCGCGCCGGTGTCAACGACTCGATCGAGCTGTTCATCGAGGACATGAAGGTCGCCAACGGCGCCGACGAGGCGCGCGAGAACGCAGCGCTGCGTCGGGTTCTCGCCGAGAACGCCGGATCGACGCTGGAGTGGCTGTCGAGCATCGGCGTGCAGTTCCTCGGACCCACCCCTGAGCCGCCGTACGAGAAGCCGCGCATGCACAACGTGCTGCCGAACTCCGGCGCGTACGTGACGGCACTGCTGCGCGAGGCGCGCAAGCGCGGCGTCCGGGTCATCACGGATGCCCGTGTCGACCGTCTGCTGCGCAACGCGGCGGGCGAGGTGATCGGGGCGAGGGCGAACGGCAAGGAGTACTTCGGCCGACGAGCCGTGGTGCTCGCGACGGGCGACTACTCCGCAGCCGCGGACCTCAAGGCGGCATACGTCGGCGAGGATGCCGCTCGGGTCCCCGCCGTGAACAAGACGAACACCGGTGACGGGTTCCGACTCGGCAGCGACGTCGGCGGTGTGATGCTGCAGATGGACCGGCTGTACGAGGGGCTGCGGTTCCCGCCCGGACGCTTCCCCGATCCGATCAAGCTGCTGCCGTCGCATCCCGTCGTCTCGCGCATGGTGCGTCTGGTCGCCGAGCGGCTTCCTGCCCGGCTCCTGGCCGTGCTGCTGCGCGGCGCGCTGACGAGCTGGGTCGGGCCGAATAACACCATGTACGGCGCGGGGGCGATCCTCGTCAATGAGCAGGGCCGCCGTGTCGCGAACGAGGACTCCGACAAGCTGCTCGCCCGGGGCGTCGCCGCGGACAGCAACAAGGGGTACATGGTCTTCGACGAGGCGCTGGCGAAGCGGTTCTCGGCGTGGCCGAATCCCGTGTCGACCTTCCCCGGCGTCGCGTACGCGTACGTCGGCGACTACGCACGCTACCGGCCCGACATGTTCCACAAGGCCGAGACGCTCGAGGAGCTCGCCGAGAAGGCCGGGATCGATGCATCGGGGCTTCGGGGCACAGTGCAGTCGTTCCGTGAGCACGCGGCGAGGGGCGAGGACCCCGAGTTCGGCCGCACCGCTTTCGGGGCGGGCATCGGCGACGGTCCGTACTACGCGCTCGGACCCATGCAGTCGTACATCACGCTCGCCGACGGAGGTCTCGCCGTCGACACGGAGTTGCGGGTGACGACGCCCGAGGGATCCGTGATCCCGGGCCTGTACGCGGCCGGGTCCACCGGTCAGGGCGGTCTGCAGCTGCTCAATCACGGTCTGCACATCGGCTGGGCGATGGTCTCGGGACGCATCGCCGGTCGCCACGCGGCTCAGGCCGAAGCGCGTGCGGATCTCGTCGCGGTCGGCCCGCAGGACTCGGTGCTCGAGACGCCGGTCGAGGAGCTCAGCGTCATCCGGTAGCGCTCCCCACCCACCCGAGAATTCCTCTGCACGTCGAGAATCGCGCTGGCAGCAGCCGTCTCGCCGCGCAGGGGATTTCCCGTGTCAGGGGGTGGCGTCAGGACGACTTCTTGCGGTTCCAGCTCGCCTTGCCCGGGGCGAACGGGCTGCGGATGTGGATCGACCACGTCGAGTGCGGGTGGATGCGCAGCAGCGCCGTCTCGTAGAACTGCACCGCTTCGGGTGAGAGCCCGGGCAGCACGGCATCCTTGTCGACCGTGTCCTCCTCGCGCGGGCGCAGGGCCTTCCAGACCAGCTGCACCTCGGGGGCCCCGGTCGGGATGCCGTCGAGGTCGATGACCGCACGATCCCAGGGCAGCGTCAGCCGCGGGTCGCGCTTGTACACCCACGCGCGCGGGACACCGTCCTCGGCATTGACCTGCAGTACCCATGCATTCTTCTCGTCATCGCGGATGAGCACGGGCTGGAGGTCGGCATCCGTCGGGGCCTCGGCGAACGGGATGAACTCGTCCTCGTCGCCCGAGGGCGCCCAGGCACTGTACCCGGTGGGCAGGCCTGCGACGAGGGCCGCGAGGTCGCTTGCGACGACACTGACGTCGATGTTCGCGCGCTCCCGGATCGGATGGCCGAGCCAGCGATCCAGCGCCGCGCCACCCGACAGCCACCAGCGCACGGATGCCGTCGACAGAAGCTCGGCCACCGCCTGCGGGTCACGTGGCTCCCATGGCGTGTCGGCGGCAGAAGCGGGCATAGAACGAGGCTACCGCGCGCGCGGATCCGAGCTGCCCGGCCGCTCGAGCATCGCCCACAGCCCCCGGAACAGCGCCGCCGACTCGGCAGACCCCAGATGACCGGTGAGCTCTCGCTGCACTTCGACGACCCGCGGGGCCAGTCGCGCGTGCTCCGCCGCGCCGTGCGCGGTGAGCGTCACGACGTTCCGTCGCGCATCGGATGCCGCGCGCTGGCGCGCGATGAGTCCGGACTTCTCCATCCGTCGCACGAGGTCGGCGATCGTGGAGCGGTCGAGGTCGACCTCGTCGCCGAGCTCTCGCTGGCTCGCCTCACCGAGTCGCTCGAGCACGGCGAGGATGCTGTACTGCGTGCTCGTGATGTCGGGATCGGCCACTCGCGCCCAGGTCGCCAGGTGCAGTTGCTGCGCGCGGCGGATGAGGTTGCCGACGTGGCGTTGCGGCTCCGGGAGATCTGCCATGGTCATCACGGCATCCATCCTCTCAAGTCGACAGCGTCGAACCGGCGATGCCGTATCAGTTTCGTCGGTTCTGAGTGCGGTGAAACCGACCGAACTGATACAGCATGGCGCGTCCGCACCGTGCGCGCCTCAGGTGACCGGCAGAAGGAAGCCGGCGAAGAAGTCGCGCAGCTCCTCGCGTGCTGACAGCGGCAGCACCTGAGCGACGTACTGATCAGGGCGCACGACGACGACGGCGCCCTCCGGTGCGACGCCCCGCGCGTGGAAGATGTCATCGGCATCCGCCGCCCACACCTTCTCCCAGTCTTGCAACCCGAGCGGACCGGACTTCGGCAACAGGATCTCCGGCAGTGAGGTCACGTCGATGTCATGCCGCGACCCGCGGAACACCGCGTGCGCCTCGATCACACTGTCGATGTCGGCATCCGGCGCGGTGAACGCGCGAACCGGAGAGTCCGAGCCGTCGGCGAGCCAGGTCGCGAACTCCCGCAGTCCAGCACCCGACGCGTCTCCGAACGCGTAGATGCGCCAGCGTCCGTCGGCGCGGTGGGAGTGACCGAGCTCCATCCGGCGGGCATCCGCCACTCGCCACACCGGCGCCGAGTGGAACCGCGTCCCGATCTCGAATCCGGTGGCGAGCTGCTGGTGCTCGGCGGTCCCGGTGAGCGTCGATGGCGTGTAGGTGGTCGCGATCCCGGCGGTGTAACGGCCCTGGCGGGCGAACTCCGCCTGCATGTCGGCCGGCGAGACGCCGCCGCGCTCTGGATGCTCGGGGTCGAGCGCCGGCTGGGCGATGAATGCCGACCAGTGCTTGTCGAATGCGATGAGGTCGGCGGCGATCGCCTGGCGCTCCTCGGAGTACGTGCGCAGGAGCGCGGCATCCGAGCGTTCCTGAAGCACCGCGGCGAGCTTCCAACCGAGGTTGAACGCATCCTGCATCGAGACGTTCATGCCCTGGCCGGCCTTCGCACTGTGGGTGTGGCACGCGTCACCGGTGAGGAAGAGGTGCGGGACGGCATCCGCCGGCGACTCCGCCGTCAGATCGTCGAAGCGACCGGCGACGCGCTGGCCGACCTCGTAGACGCTCGACCAGGCGACCTGCTGCACGTCGATCGAGTACGGGTGCAGGATGGCGTTCGCGACGTCGGTGAGCTGCTCAGCCGTTGTGCTGCGGATCGTGCTGTCGCCCGCTGAGACGGCGCCGAGGTCGACATAGACGCGCACCATGTTCCCGCCTTCGCGCGGGATCATCAGCAGGCTCCCCTTGCCGTCGGACTGGATGACGTTCTTGGTGCGCCAATCCGGGAAGTCGGTGGTCGCGAGCACGTCGATGACGCCCCACGCGTGGTTGGCGGCGTCGCCTTCGAGGCGGATGCCGAGAGCACGGCGCACGTTGCTCCGAGCGCCGTCGCAGCCGATGACGTACTTCGCGCGGACGGTGAACTCGGAGCCGTCGGTGCGACGGAGAGTTGCGATGACGGGATGCTCGGAGTCGGCATCCATCTCGTAGCCGACGAACTCGACGCCGTAGTCGGCCTCGAGCTTGCTGGCGGACTTCGCGGCGTGCTCGAGCAGGAACTGCTGCATGCGCGCCTGGTTCACGATCACGTGCGGGAACTCGCTGAGTCCGGCAGGGGTGTCCTCCACCCAGCCCGTGCGGGCGATCTTCGAGCGATCACCGTCGGACGGCCCCCAGAAGCGCACCTCGTTCACCCAGTACGCCTCGCGGACCAGAGCGTCTGCCAGGCCGAACGCCTGGAACATCTCGACCGTGCGGCACGCGACGCCGTCGGCCTGGCCGACTTCAAGCGGACCTTCGCGGCGCTCGATGATGCGCGTGGTGATGTCGGGGAACGCGGCGAGCTGCGCGGCGAGCACGGTACCAGCGGGTCCGGTGCCGACGATGAGCACGTCGAGCGTCTCGGGAACGTCCGCTGAGCGATCGGCGACCTCGGAGGCCGCGATCTTGATGTCGGGATCGCCGGGGCGGTAGCCGTCTCGGTAGAACTGCATGGGATCTCCTTCGATCGCCCGGGATAGTTGGGGTGCCAACGATTGTACACACCTTCTTCCGATCCGGGTACACCGAGATGCCGGACGGATGCTGCGTGCCAAGCTGGCCTCATGGCGAACTCCCCGTCCGGCGACTCGATGACCGAGCGGATCGTGCGCGTGCTCGACACGTTCACGAACGACCGGACCATGCAGACCGCCTCCGAGATCGCGCAACGCACCGGGCTGCCACCGTCGAGCGCGCACCGCATCGTCGGAGACCTGATCACGGCCGGCTTGCTGGAGCGCGACGAGGACAACCGCGTACGCCTCGGCATGCGGCTGTGGGAGCTCGCGCTGCGTGGATCGAGCGCACTGCGACTGCGTCAGGCTGCGCTGCCGCACATGGAGGGTGTGCAGGCGATCATTCGCGAGCACACGCAGCTCGCCGTCCTCGAGCATGAGGAAGCGCTGTTCGTCGAACGTCTCTCGCACCCGGATGCCGGCGCCAACATCACCCGGATCGCGGGACGCCTCCCGCTGCACGCGTCCTCGTCGGGCCTGGTGCTGTTGGCGTTCGCCGATCCCGTCGTGCGCGAACGCGTGCTCACCGCTCCCCTGCGAGCCGTCTCGCGTGAGACGGTGACGGATGCCGCGGCACTCCGGTCGCTCCTCGCGTCGATCAGGCGGCGGGGCTTCGTCACCGCTCCCGGATCCATCGAAGCCGTCTCGACCGGCGTCGCGGTGCCGGTGCGAGACCGCGGCGAGGTCATCGCCGCGCTGTCGGTCATCCTGCCGCGGGATGCCGCGACCGGGCCGGCGGTCGCCGCCCTCCTGGATGCGGCGAGGGATATAGAAGGCGCCCTGCGCGCGATGCCTTGAGCCCCCGGGCCACGTTCCCATTCAATGGGAACGTGGCCGAGTCCCTGGGTCCGGGGTTGCAGACTGGTGCGCAGCATCCCTGTCGAAGGAGACACCGTGAGCACCAGCATCCGCACCGAGCCTGTCAGAACGCAGGTCGCGATCGTCGGGGCCGGCCCGGCCGGCCTGATCCTGTCCCAGCTGCTCGCCGACGCCGGTATCGAATCAGTCGTCATCGACCAGCGCTCGCGCGAGGAGATCGAGTCGACGATCCGTGCCGGCATCCTCGAACAGGGCACCGTCGATCTGCTCACCGCGATCGACCCGAACACGCGCGTGCACACGGTCGGCGATCGGCACGACGGCATCGAGCTGCGCTTCCAGGGCGCGGGGCACCGCATCGACTTCCGCGACCTCGTCGGCCGCAGCGTGTGGCTCTACCCGCAGCACGAGGTGCTGAAGGACATGCTCGCGCTGCGCCTGGGCGCGGGGCAGGACCTGCGCTTCGGCGTCACGGCATCCCGCGTCGAGGGCGTGGACAGCGAGCACCCGCGCGTGGTCGCCATGACCGCCGACGGTGAAGAGCTCATCATCGACGCGGACTTCTTGGTCGGCGCCGACGGCTCGCGCTCCGTCGTGCGCCCGGCGATCACCGGCGACTCGCGCAGCGGCTACTTCCGCGAGTACCCGTTCGCGTGGTTCGGCATCCTCTGCGAGGCGCCGGCGAGCGCGGAAGAGCTCATCTACAGCAACTCCGAGAACGGCTTCGCGCTGATCAGCCAGCGAAGCCCGGAGGTGCAGCGGATGTACTTCCAATGCGACCCGGATGCCGACCCGAATGCGATGAGCGAGGCGGAGATCTGGGAGACGCTGCAGTCGCGCGTGCCAGGCACGACGTTGCAGGAGGGCAGGATCTTCCAGCGCGACGTGCTGAGGTTCCGCAGCTTCGTCGCGAGCGAGCTGCGTCATGGTCGTGCCGCGCTCGTCGGCGACGCCGCGCACACCGTGCCGCCTACCGGGGCGAAGGGCATGAACCTCGCCGTCGCCGACGTCGTGCTGCTCGCCCGCGCCCTGAGTGCACTGTTCAACGAGCGCGACGAGCGCCTGATCGAGAGCTACGCCGAGCAGGCGCTGAAGCGCATCTGGAAGGCGCAGCACTTCTCGTGGTGGATGACGAGCATGCTGCACCTGCTGCCGGAGCACAACGAGTTCGACCGGCAGCGCCAGCTCGGCGAGCTGCGTTCGGTCACCGACTCCGAGGCCGGCCGCACCTACCTCGCCGAGGCGTACACGGGCTGGCCGCTCGATTGAGGTTCAGCTATCCAGCGGGGTCCTGTCGACGGTGGGATAGACCGCGCCAGCTGGTCCGCCTCAGACGGAGCGCCACTCGTCGCTCATGAGGTGGGCACCGGCCTGCGGTCCCATCTGGAGCATCCCGCCGTCGATTGCGATCGAGGTTCCGGAGATGTACGCCGCTCTCGGGGAGGCGAGGAACGCGATCAGTGCTGCGACCTCGCGAGCGTCTCCCGGACGCCCCATCGGGATGCCGGCACGGTGAGTGCCGTGCGGATCCTGATCGGTCTGCCCGGTCATCGGCGTCGCGATCTCGCCCGGCGCAACGCTCACCGCCGAGATCCCGCTTCCGCCGAGTTCGAGAGCGATGTTCTTCATCAGACCGCTCAGACCGTGCTTCGCCGCGTCGTACGCGCTCGATCCGACCATCGGCTGATGCGCGTGCACACTGGTCACGGCGATGATCCGCCCGCCGCGCCCCGCGCGCACCATCTGACGCGCGGCACGCTGAATGCAGACGAACGCACCGGTCAGGTCCACATCGAGCACGTGCTTCCACTCGTCGAGACCCACGTCGAGGAAGGGCGTCTTCAGGCCGGTGCCGGCGTTGTTCACGAAGACGTCGAGTCCGCCGAGTTCTTCGGTGAGACGGTCGATGACGTCTCCGCATGCCGGGATGTCCGCGACATCGAGCGGGGCGATCAGCGCGCGCACCCCGTGCTCGCGCACCTCTGAGGCGGTCGCCTCTGCTCCTGCCTCATCCGTGTGCCATGTGATGCCGACATTGAAGCCGTCGGCGGCGAGCGCCACGGCCGCGGCTCGGCCGATGCCCGAGTCCGCGCCCGTGACGATCGCGAGACCCCCGCGTTCGGTGAGGGTCATGGCTCAGCCGCGAGCGGCGGGCTTCCGGTTCTCGGCACTGACCATCCACGCGAACTGCTCGAGCTTCTCGATGATCGCGTGCAGGATGTCGGCGCTGGTGGGATCTTCCTCGTCGACGGCATCGTGCACGCCGCGCATGGTGCCGACGGTCGCCTCGAGCCGCACCGTGATCAGATCCACGGTCTCCGTCGTGTCGATTTCTCCCTGCGGATACTCGGGCAGTGTCGTGGTGGATGCCACAGTGTCGCTGCGTCCGTCCGGGACGTGGTGCAACGCGCGCATCCGCTCGGCGACCGTGTCGCTGAATTCGCGCGCCGCCTCGATGATCTCGTCGAGCTGCCGGTGCGTGTCGCGGAAGTTGCGCCCCACGACGTTCCAGTGCGCCTGCTTGCCCTGCATCGACAACTCGAGCAGGTCGACGAGTACCGCCTGAAGGTCCTCGCCGAGCTTCTTCGACGCCACGAAGCCCTTCTCAGCGTTCTGCCGTCGTGTGCTCTTCTCCCCCGTGCCTCCGCGGGCCGTACGCGTGTTCTTGGTCGTTGCCATGATGACCTCCTGGCCGCGACGGTACCGGCGCCGATCCGTCGGATGCAGGGGCTTGACTATCGCGAACACGCGTGCGAGCCCGGAATCTCCATGCGGTCGCCAGCAGCACGAGCACCGCCAGCACGATCGCGGTGGATGCCACGACCGGAGCCGCAGGCTCCCCGGCCCAACGACCGACGGCGATCCACACGAGTCCCCATGAGGTCGCGATGGCGGGTGCCCACCGACCGCCGCGCCAGGCGGTGAACAGGGCGATGAGTCCGGCGACGATCAGCGTGATCGTCCCTGGGACGCCTGGAGCCTGCGCCCAGGACTCGATGCCGACATCCGCCAGCCACGCGGCGAGATTCGCCGCCGCTGCCACGGTCACCCAGCCCAGATACAGCCCGATGACGCCGTCGATGAGCACGATCTCGGCCACCGTGCGACGCCCGTCCCGTCTACATGCCCGCACGAACGTCATCAGCAGCACCCCGAGAAGGACCACGATGATCACGAACGACTCCGCGATGCGCCAGGCCAGCACGCACACGATCCAGACGGCGTTCAGAAGAGCGGATGCCGCGATGCCGTAGCCGACCGCGCGGTGGCGCGGCTTCGCAGCCTGCGCGGGTACCAACTGCCAGATCGCGTACGCGACGAGGCCCAGGTAGATGACCGACCAGACCGAGAAGGCGAACCCGGCGGGTGCCAGCACCGTGGCGTCCGCCGCGAAGGCGCCGCCTGCGGCATCCGCGATGCTCGCCCCGCCGAACAGTCCTGAGCCCGCCAGCGCAGCCACGATGGACCCGGCGATCGTCAGCGCGACGACGATCCGACGAACGCGATCAGACTTCTCTGTCTGGGACATGCCCCCAGAGTAGAGGCGAGTGCCTCGGGCTCAGCCGGCGGCGGGCGGCGTGGCGCAGACGTTGAGGTCGGAGATGACCGCGTGGTACTTGTCGGCGGTGAACGGGAGCCCGAACTCGGGTGCCGTCTGACCCTCAGCCGCTGGCGCCTTGGAGGCGATGGCAGCGAGTTCCCAGGCGAGGTACGCAGCCACACTGCCCCCCGAGGCCGAGTTGTTCAGGACGACCGCGACGGTGAACCCGGTCTCCGGATCGGCGTAGGCGGCCGAGGCGTAGCCGGGCGTCCACCCGTGTTGACCGATCAGCGGACCGACCATGTACGCGCCGCCGGTGACCTGGTACCACGAGTCGGCCTTGGCCGAGACCGGCAGGGGCTTCGCGAACTGGCTCGGCTCAGCGCCCTCACGCAGTCCCTCGCGTGCGGCGGCCTGGATGAAGCGGCCGAGATCGCCGATCGTCGACACGGCGCCGGAATTGGTGAAGCCGGTGCTCGACGACACCTTCGTGATGTCCACAGGGGCGGTGCAGTCGTAGCCACCGCCTTCGACCGCGTTGAGATAGTTACCGCTCAGTGGGTCGTCACCCGGCGTCGCGGGGGCCGGAGCCGGCAACGACGTGTGCTCCAGTTGAAGCGGGTGCGCGACGTACTTGGCGATGAGCTCGGATGCCGTCATGCCGGAGGCGCGCTCGAGCGCCTGCCCCAGAAGCAGGTATCCGGCGTCGGAATCGCGGTAGGTCGTGTGCGGCTCGGTGAGGCCGGCGCCGAGGCCGTAGGCCGCGAGCTCCAGAGGCGCCCACACGCGCTCAGGGGTGTTCTGCCACATCCCGCGGACGGCTGCCTCGGATGATCCGATGCCGCTCGTGCCGTTGCACAGATCGAGCAGGGTGACGTCCGTGAGGTCGGCGACACCCGAGACGTACTCGGGCACGGCGGCGTCGAGTTCGACGGTGCCCTCGTCGGCGAGCGCGTACAGCACCTCGCACGTCATGATGCGCGTCGTGTTCGCGATCCGGAAGGACATGTCCTTCGTCACCGGCGTCGTGTTCTCGACGGACTGCGTTCCCAGACCAGTGACCCAGGTTCCGCTCCACGGCACCCACACGCCGACGATGGCGCCGGTCGCGCCGACCTTCTGCATCGCGTTCTCGACGGCGGCCTGCAACTGAGCAGACGTGTCGTCGGGCAGCGGCTGATCCACCTGAGCCGGAGGAGTGTAGGAGAAAGTCTCCTCCGACGTGCATCCGGTCAGAACGAGCGCGAGCGCGACGGCGCCGGCGGCGACGGCGCGCATACGGCGCGACGGGCGAAGGTGCATGAAGAGTCTCCCCGATGATCTATCCACCGAGTCTAAGGTGCGGTGCCGAGAAGTCCGGCGCGCTGCGCCCCGCTTGCGGGAGACATACAGTAATGACCATGCCCCACATCTTCGACGCCGACGTGGTCGCGGCCATCCTCCGCCACATGAACGGCGACCACACCGATGACAACCTCCTCATCGCGCGTGCGTTCGCAACGGCATCCGATCTGCCGATCACGGATGCCGTCATGACCGATCTCGACGGGGACGGCGGCGTGTGGCAGATCACCCGCGCCGGGATCCCCGAGGAATTGCGCGTGCCGTGGCCAGGCGGATCGATCGACGAGCGCCCAGCAGTGCGCCGCGAAGTCGTCGCGCTGTACGACGCGGCTTGCGAGAAGCTCGGCATCGAACCCCGCCCACACGCCTGATCGTGGACCACCCCTGAGCGTGACCGCGCTCAGGCGCTTGAACCGAGCCCGGAAATCCGCGGTTCCGGTTAAGGTTAGGTTGCCCTTACACTGGTGCCATGGCTGAACTCATCTCCTTCTCCGCGGCCCTGCGCGAGCGCTCCTCCAGCTCACACTCCCGCAGCGAGCACGCCGGGTTCATGGCCGATCTGCTGAAGGGCGAGGGCTCGCGCGAGGACTACATCGCGCTCGTCTCGCAGCACTACTTCATCTACGAGGCGCTCGAATCCGCGGGCGAGCGGATGCGCCGCGACCCGGTGGCATCCGTGTTCATCAGCGACAAGCTGACGAGGCTGCCCGCGCTCGAAGCCGACCTCGAGTTCCTTCTCGGCGACTCCTGGCGCGAGATCATCCGTCCGCTGCCGACGACCGAGCGCTACGTCGCCCGGATCAACGAGGTCGGCGCCACCTGGGCGGGCGGCTTCGTCGCCCACCACTACACCCGCTACCTCGGCGACTTATCTGGCGGCATCTTCATCGGCCGTGTGATGCAGCGCCGCTTCGGCTTCGAGACGAACGGCGTCGGCTTCTACCTGTTCGACGACATCGCCGACCCGAATGCGTTCAAGGACGTGTACCGCGAGCAGCTGGATGCCGCGCCCTGGGATGAGGCCGAGCGCGAGCGCGTGATCGACGAGGTGCTTCTGGCGTACCGGTTCAACACCGAGCTGTTCGAAGACCTCGACCGGGCGCGCGTCGCCGCCTGACTCGCGGCTTTCAGGACCCGGCAACTTCGGGCGTCGAGCCCTGCCGCGCCTCCCATGCCTCGCGCATGAACCGGCGCACGTCCTGATCGACCCGGATGTCGCTCGGCCGCAGCGGTCGTGACAGGTACAGGCCGTCGAGCGAGGTGAGGCGGGACAGCGCGACGTACGTCTGGCCCGGCGCGAACGCCCCGCCACCGAGGTCGATGATCGCGCGGTCGTACGTCTTGCCCTGCGACTTGTGAATCGTCACGGCCCAAGCGAGCCGCAGCGGGAACTGCATGAACTCGGCGATCACGTCGCGGCTCAGGGTCTTCGAGTTCGAGTCGTACGAGTATCGGAACCTCTCCCAGACCGCAGGCTCCACATCGACGTCCTCGCCGTCGATCTCGACTCGCACCGAGCCGCCGAGGATGCGCTTGACGGTGCCGATCGTGCCGTTCACCCATCGCGGCGGTTCGCCCGTCATCGACACGTCGTTGCGGAGGAACATCACCTGCGCGCCGACCTTGAGCTTCAGCTCGGCATCCGCCGGGTAGTTGCCGTCCCCGCGTCCGAAGTCGCCGTTGATCTCGGCACGCGCTGTCTGCTCCTTGCCGGCGAGCGCGGCCAGGTGCCGGCGGTTGATGTTGTTGACGATGTCGTTGCGCGTGGCGAGCGTGATCATCGGGATCTCGCCCGGCTCCGGGTCAGGGGGCGTCCTGGTCCCCTGCGTGTTGAGCACCTCGGCGATCTCTGCGGTCACCCGTCCGTAGCGCACGGCGTTCAGCATGGCTTTGAACCCGTCGTCGGACTGCCGATGGATCTGCACGAGCTCGCGCACGTGCAGGGGCGCTCCGTGCCTGCCGAGATCGATCAGGCCGTCTGCCTCGCCCATGGTCGCGCCGGCCCACACCTTGGCGTCGAAGAACCAGAACGAGCGGTAGTGGTCCTGCACGTAGCGCAGCTCGTCGCCGCGCGGTGGCACAGGGGCGAGCTGGTACGGGTCGCCGAACATGACGACCTGGACGCCGCCGAACGGCTCGGCGCGACGGCCTCGTGCCTGACGCAGAGCCCGGTCCATGCCGTCCATGAGATCGGCGTTGACCATCGACACCTCGTCGATCACGAGGGTGTCTATGGCGTTCAGGATGCGACGGGTGGCGTCGTTCTGCTCGATCTCGCTCTCGGCGATGAGTCCGATCGGCAGCCGGAACAGCGAGTGGATCGTCTGGCCCTCGACGTTCAGCGCCGCGACACCGGTGGGGGCGCAGATCGCGATCTGCTTCTGCGTGTTCCAGGCGAAGTACTGCAGCAGCGTCGACTTGCCCGTGCCGGCGCGGCCGGTGATGAACACGTGCTCTCTGGTGTCCTCGATGAGCCGGAACAGCTCCTGCTGCTCGTCGGAGAGGGCGGGGAAAGACACGACTCTCATCGTACGTCGCTCACCGTCACACGCTCGGCACTGTCACAGGCCCGTCCTTCTAGACTTGGCGCCATGGATCAGCCCTCGACGACGCCCGCGCGCCGTCGATTGTGGTTCGATCTCACCGCTCTCGCCGTGGTCGGAGTGCTGCTGCTCGCCGCTCTCGGCGCCGGCGCCCTGGTGCTGTACAAGCAGTTCTACGGCCCATCGGCGTTCGTCACGCGCTACATCGACCTGCTCGCCACCGGCCACGCCGCCGATGCGCTGCACATCCCTGGGGTCTCGATCGACAGGGAGGTCCTCGAGCGTTCGGGCATCGACCCAGCAGCATCCGAGGCGATGCTGCGAAAGGCCGCTCTCGCACCGCTCAGCGACGTCGAGGTCGTCGGCGAGAAGACGGACGACGGCGTCACCTCGGTGACGGTCGAGTACGTCGCCGGCGGCCACGCCGGATCGTCGACGTTCCAGGTCGAGCAGGACGGCTGGGCGGGCGTCACCCCGAACTGGCGATTCACGCAGTCTCCGCTCGCCGCCGTCGCACTCACCGTGCTCGGCGCCGACCACTTCGCCGTCAACGGCTTCGAAGTCGACCGCAACCAGGTCTCGGCGGCGGGTGCAGATGCTGCGCCGACAGATCCGGTGCCGCTGCTCGTGTTCACACCGGGGCTGTACTCGGTCACCGTCGACACCGCGATCGCGACGTCGCCGGGCGTGAGCTTCCTCGCCGACTCCCCGCTCACTCAGACCCCCGTCGAGCTGCAGACCGAGCCGACGGACGAGTTCGTCGGTGTCGTTCAGGACCGGGTCGAGGAGTTCCTCGACGAGTGCACGACGCAGGAGGTGCTGCAGCCCACCGCGTGCCCGTTCGGCCTCGAGGTGCAGAACCGCATCGTCGCGCCGCCGGTGTGGTCGATCACGACGCAGCCGACCGTGACCGTCGAGCCGGATGGCGGACACTGGATGATCCCGCCCGCGGATGCCGTGGCGCACATCGAGGTCGACATCCGATCGCTGTACGACGGATCGGTCGAGCACGTCTCCGAGGATGTGCCGTTCCGGGTGGACGGCACGATCACGATTCTGTCGGACGGCTCGGCATCGATCCGCGTCGGCAATCCGGGCGGCAGCTGAGTCAGCGGGCCGCTTCGCGCTCGTCCTTCGCGGCGAGCGCCGCGAGCTTCGCGTTGTACTCCTCGAGCTCGGCATCACCCGTGCGATCGGCGTTCCGGTCCGTACGACGCTGCACCTTGGTGTCGTCACGGCTCCACTGGATCGCCACGGTGATCGCGAGGATCAGTGTGGGGATCTCTCCCACCGACCAGGCGATGCCGCCGCCGATGTACTGATCCTCCATGGGGGTGGGTCCCCAGGTGCGCCCCATCGCGCCGAACCACTCGGCGACCATGAGCCCCTCCTGCATCATGATCGCCATGCCGAAGAAGGCGTGCATCGCCATGACGGCGATCAGCGTGATCAGGCGGCCGGGGTACGGCAGACGATACGGAACCGGGTCGACGCCGACGAGGCTCATGACGAACAGGTAGCCGGAGATCAGGAAGTGGATGATCATCCACTCGTGGCCGAGGTGCTCGTACATCGCCCACCGGACCAGATCGGTGAAGTAGAAGCCCCAGAGCGAGCCGACGAAGATCCCCGCCGCCACGAACGGGTGCGTCACGACGCGGGAGAACGGCGAATGCACGGCCCACAGGACCCATTCGCGTCCGCCGCGGGTCCCGTCATCCCTCTTGTGGATGCTGCGCAGAGCCAGCGTGATCGGTGCGCCGGACACCAGCAGCAGCGGGATCGCCATCGACAGCACCATGTGGCCCATCATGTGGACGCTGAAGAGGTACTCCTGGTACAGGTTCAGCGGTCCGCAGGTAACCCAGAACAGCAGAGCCAGGCCCAGCATCCAGAACACGGTGCGGTGGATCGGCCAGCGATCGCCCCGCCGATGCAGGCGCCACACGCCCGCGATGTAGAAGAACACGCCGAGAGCGGCGGCCAGCGCCCACAGGATGTCGAAGTCCCACGCTGTGAACCATCTGTCAAGTGTGAGCTCGGGCGGCAGCGGTGAGGTCGTGAGGATCTCGGCCGGCGTCTGGCGGACCGCGGCCGTGTCGCCTGTGGGCGGGGGCGTGCGCGCGAGGGCCGTGGCGGCACCGGATGCCAGGCCCATGAGCGCGACCTCACCGAGCACGAGCATCCAGAACCAGCGCGACGCGCGTTCGCCGTCCATACGTGGAATCAGCCGAGTGCGGTACCAGGCCCCGAGCAGGCCCATCCCGCACAGCAGAACCGCCTTGGCGATGATGATGAGGCCGTACGGCGACCAGAGTGCGTCCCAGCTGCCGAGGCCGACCGTCGAGCGCACGACACCCGAGACGGCCACGACGAAGAACGCGACGATCGCGAGGCTCGAGTAGCGGCTCACGAGATCCTTCGCATCGACGCCCTTCGCGAGACGCAGGACGACGAGGAGCATGAGCCCGCCGAGCCAGACGGCAGCGCCGATGGTGTGCAGCAGGATCGAGTTCACGGCGATGACGTGCCCGGACAGTTCGCCGGAGTGCCCCTGCTGCGCCATCGGGACCAGCGCTGCGAGCGCGATGACCGCGGTGATCAGCGTCGGGGTCCAGGTGCGCCAGGCGAACGCGAGGATCGTGACGAGCGCGCCCATGATGGTCGTGATGAGCCAGGCCTGGCCGAGCGGGAGGGCGAGCAGGAATCGGCCGAGCTGCTCGCCGAACTGCTGCTCCAGGCTGATCTGAGGGTTGAACGCGGCGAGGAACGTCAGGAATCCGGTGGCAGCGGAGGAGACGGTGAAGACGGCTGCGCCGATGGATGCCGTGTCCATCGCCGTCTCGAACGGCTTCTCCCCCGCGCGCAGCGCGAACAGGGCGAGCACCATCGGACCGATCATGAGCGCCGCGCTGAGATTGTTCACCGTCCGGGCGATCGGGAGGCTCCAGCGGATGACATCACCGGGGTCGCCCACGAGGAGCGGGGCGGCTCCTCCGCCGAGGATGAGTGCGACGACGAGCGCGAGCGCGGTGCTCACGCTGAGGATCAGGATGCCGGCGCCGCGGTACGACGAGACGGAGACGGCACCGGGAGAACTCATTCCTCAAGCCTAAGCTCGCGCGGGTGTCCTTGCCGCCGCGGAGACCACGAAGGCCGCCCCGATCGGGACGGCCTTCGTGGATGGAAGCAGTCTTACTTGACGGCAGCCTTGAGCTTGGAGCCGGCGGTCACCTTGACGCGCTTGCCGGCCGGGATCTTGATCTCGGCGCCGGTCTGCGGGTTGCGGCCGGTGCGGGCAGCGGTGTCGACCTGCTCGAACGAGATCCAGCCCGGGATCGAGACCTTGCTGCCCTTGGCAACAGCGTCGGACACCGTCGCGAAGAGCGAGTCGAGGACGCCCGAGACGGTGGCCTGGCTCTGGCCGGTGGCGGAAGCGATGCTCGCGACGAGCTCGGTCTTGGTGATGGACTTGTCAGCCATGTCATCCTCCAGCGACGATGTCACGTCGCATTGTCGTTTTAGTCGGAGCGGGTGCTCCTGGTCGATCGACCGCCTCGAATGTATCAACCGAGACCCGTATTTCCGCGTCATTTCGCGGGTTTTGGGCTTTTCTCAGGCGTGTCGCACCACTTCAGTCACTCCAGTCACACGATTTCGGGTCCTCAACCCGCCCGATGAGCCTCGATCACGGCGAGGGCGGTGCGCTCGAAGGCGGGGGTCACGCGGCCCTCTCCGTCCAGATACCCGCCGACGAGGGCCGCATCGCGCAGCAGGACGAGGGACGCTGCGACCTCCTCGGGCCTCTCGAGGCCGGCTGAGTCGGCAACCGTCTGCAGTGTCGCGCGGAACCACTCCCGGTGTTGATCGATGAGACGACGCACCTCGCCGTTCGCGTCGGGATACTCGGCCGCCGCGTTGATGAACGGGCAACCGCGGGTGTGGCGATCACGGATGTCGGCGGCGATGCCGTTGATCACTGCATCGAGCAGTGCGTCGGGGTCGGCGACACCCTGCCCGGCGGCGGCGAACAGCGCGCGGAGGCTCTCGTCCTCGTGCCCGAGGTAGGCGAGGACGAGGTTCTCCTTGCCGCCGAACTGCTTGTAGAGAGTGGCGCGGGTGACCCCGGCCTCCTCGATGACGCGGTCCACGCCGACGGTGTGGATGCCCTCCTCGTAGAAGAGACGGGTCGCGGCGGTGATCAGCCGCTCGCGGGCGGGACTGGGGCGCTTCGTCGTGGTGTTCATCATGGTCCTCTCTCATCGTGGCATCCGGATCGCCGGCATCCCGACAACCGATTCATGATCGTCGGGAATAGAACGTGATAGATAGAACGTTCGGTCTACTATCAGGATTCCCGACCAGGGACCGACACCGAGAGAAGAAGGCAATGAACACCACCGACAAGACCCCCATCGTCCTGATCCACGGCCTGTGGATGACGCCGAAGAGCTGGGACACCTGGGCCGAGCGCTTCCGAGCGAAGGGGCACGAGGTCATCGTCCCCGGTTGGCCCGGCATCGATGATCGGAGCGTCGCGGACATCCGCCGTGATCCGTCCGCCCTGAAGGGCATCGGCCTGAAGCAGATCGTCGACCATTACGAGCGCATCATCCGCACTCTCCCTGTGAAGCCGATCATCATGGGTCACTCCTTCGGCGGCGTCATCACCCAGATGCTTGCCGACCGCGGCCTCGGCGTCGCCTACGTCGGCGTCGCCCCCGGGCAGACCGCCGGCATCTCCACGCTCCCGCTCCCGACGCTCTGGACCGGCACCCCGATCCTGTCGAATCCCTTCGGCCGCAACGGCGCCAAGGCCCTGTCCAAGCGCCACTTCCACTTCACCTTCGGAAACGATCTGACCCGCGGCGAGTCCGACCTCCTCTGGGAGCAGTACGCCGTCAACTCGTACAACCGGGTGTTCTTCGAGGGCGTCGCGTCCGCATTCAACGAGAAGGGCGGCGTCACCCACGTCGACTACGCGCGCGACGACCGCGCTCCGCTCCTGATCATCACGGGCGAGATCGACCACGTCGTGCCGCCTGCGATCGGTCGTGCGATCGTCAAGAAGTACCGTTCCACCGAGAGCGACGCGGTCATCGAGTACAAGGAGTACTCCGGGCGCACGCACCGGCTGGTCAGCCAGGACGGCTGGGAGCAGATCGCCGATGACGCGCTCGCCTGGGCCGTGGCGCACTCCGCACCCGTTGCGTGAACCACGCCTCCCGACAACGCGAAAGGGGCGAGGATCCGAAGATCCTCGCCCCTTTCGGTGATGAAGCGGTTCTTACCAGCTGGACTTGGTCACACCGGGCAGCTCGCCGCGGTGGGCCATGTCGCGGAAGCGCACACGCGAGATGCCGAACTTCGTCAGCATTCCGCGGGGGCGCCCGTCGATGGCGTCACGCGAACGCACGCGAACCGGCGACGCGTTGCGCGGCAGCTTCTGCAGGCCGACGCGAGCGGCCTCGCGGGCCTCGTCGGTTGCGTTCGGGTCGACCAGGGTCTTCTTCAGCTCGGCACGACGCTCCGCGTAGCGGGCGACGATGACCTTGCGCTGCTCGTTGCGAGCGATCTTGCTCTTCTTCGCCATGTTTAGCGCTCCTCGCGGAATTCGACGTGCTTGCGGACCACCGGGTCGTACTTCTTCAGCACGAGACGGTCGGGGGTGTTACGACGGTTCTTCTTGGTCACGTAGGTGTAACCGGTGCCTGCCGTCGAACGCAGCTTGATGATGGGACGTACGTCCTGAGCCTTCTTGGCCATTAGAGCTTCACACCCTTCGCCTGGAGGTCCTTGACCACGTTCTCGATGCCCCGGACGTCGATCACCTTGATGCCCTTGGCGGACACGTTGAGCGTGATCTTACGACCGAGCGACGGAACGAAATAGGTCTTCTTCTGCACGTTCGGGTCGAAGCGGCGCTTCGTCCGGCGGTGCGAGTGCGAGACGTTGTGACCGAAGCCGGGAACAGCTCCAGTCACCTGGCACACTGCTGCCATGTGATTACTCCTTCATTACCGTGAGACCGGACGGCCTCACCCAAGATCCCTTGTCTGCGCGCCGTCCTTCGACAGGCTCAGGAGCCTGCGGGGGAACAGCACACGAACTGCGCACAGGAGTGTGCACAGACAAGGAGTCAGTCTAGCATGGCCTGCGCGTCGGCTGCGCCTCGGCCCCACCGGAACGGCGAGACCGTCGGATCGCCCTCGATCCAGAATCGCCAGGGGAAGGCATCCGTCCCGGCGATGCCGGCGACACCCACGCGCGGACCAGACGCGACGTCGACCACCTCCGACCCCCACCACAGCTCGGCCCGCGCCCCGTGCAGCGGTGTACCGGTGACGAAGTCGATGCCGTCATGAACGGGATGCCGCAGGCCAGAGACCTGTCCGAGCCGCCCAGGCCCTCGAGCGAGATCGCGTCCGGATCTCCCCGCCCTGCTCGACGAACCGGTACGGGATGCCGCGGCATCCGCCCCGAACGTCACGGAACCCGCACGCAGCAGCACACCGCCCGCCGTGCCCTGCGGACCGCACACGACGTTCACGCACGAGTGGATGCCGTGACTGAGGTACACGTACAGGTGCCCCGGCTCACCCCACATGGTTTCGTTGCGGGCCGTGCGCCCCATGCGCGCGTGCGAGCCGGGATCAGGCACGTCTCCGGTGCCCTGACCGTGGTACGCCTCGACCTCGGTGATGCGCAGACGCACTTCGAGGTCATCCACCACAGTGCGCAGTTCGGCACCGAGCAGCCTCGGGGCCACCTCGAGCGGCAATTCCTCGAGTTCGGGCCTTGTGGCGCGACGCATTCCTCGAGGCCCCGCTCAGAAGGCCGGCGCCATCTGGCACCACGACACGTCGAACCCGGTGAGGGCGACCAGTTCATCGCCGCTGCGGAGATCGATCAGGTGAGTCTCGAGAGTCGTCGGCAGCGGCACGAGCATGTCGTCGTACGCGTTGTCCACGAGGTTCGGGGCGACGGTCACCGCCGCGTACTGACCACTCGGCGAGGCGCAGGCCTGCAGGATCGCACTGCCTGACGGCACATCGATCAGCGACTCCGCAGCGCCGTCGTCGTCCACGCGTATTATCGACTGGCCGATCGGCAGGCCGGTGTCGTCGCGCGTGACTATGTGGCGCAGCGTGCCTCCGGGGAACGGAGTGATCGTGGTCGCCGGGCCGAAGTCCGGGTCGGATGCGGCGAGCGGAGTCTCGGACCCGTCAGCCAGATTCAGCTCGACGATGCTCTGGTCGATGCGCTCGACGATCGCCGTGTAGGTTCCCCGCGAGACGCCGAGGAGCTTGGCCGCGAGCCCCAGGTTCTGCGCCCCTGCGTCACCGGAGCGGTCGTCGAGCGACAGGGCTCCGGCGAAGTCGATGAAGAGAACGGCGGCCGAGTCGGGGACGAACTGCCATTCGGCGATGCTCGCCTCGTCGCCGCCGACCTCGACGACGTGCGGCTCGCCCTCGCCGCTCAGCAGCTGGGTCACCAGAACGCTGGCGCGGCCGCTGTCCTCGCTGATCTTGCGATCGGAGTAGATGTATCCGACCAGACCACCCCGGTCGGACACCTGCACCGAGCTCACATACCCGTCGCCGGGGAGTGTCAGCTCGTGCACGTTCTCGCCCTTGTGGTCCATCACGAGCACACGGGAGCCGTCGTCGTCCTCGACAGCGACGACGAGCGACGTCGAGGTCGAGCGGTAGTCGTTGATGCGCGGATGCGTGAAGACGGGCACGGCGTTCTCACCGGTCAGGTCGGTGCTGAAAATCCTGTCGTCATCGTCTGACCGGTTGAGCAGGAACACCTCTGCTGCCGGTGTCGTGAAGGTCGTCTGCAGATCGGATGCCGGCCCCCCGCCGCTTCCGGTGGCGCCGGCGACCTTCACGGTGTAGTCGGTGGCGTCATCGAGCGGCACGGTGAAGCGGATGCCGATGCTCCGACCTGCGGCGTCGACCGTGAACGGCACGGCAGGGTCGACCGTGACCTGGGACTCGTCGATCGCCTGAAGCGACTGGTTCGCCGTGAGGATGACGCGGCTGCCGGAGACCTGGATCGCCTCGGCCGGATCGACCTGCACCTGGCTGATGCGCGGCCCCTGGAGGAGGCTGATGACCCCGAGCCCGCCCGCGACGACCACCAGCACGCCGACGACGGCGAGAATCGTGTAGAGGAAGCGGCGGCTGCGTGGGGAGGCTCCTGCGGAGGATTCCCCCTGTGCGGGATCCTTCTGCTGCGGGTCGTTGAGCGAAGGCTGCGCAGCAGCCGAAGACGAAACGGGCTGAGCGACTGAAGGGAGTCGAAGCCCCACCTCCTCCGGCGCAACAGGAACGGGCGGCACCGTCTCTGCAGAGGCACGCTCAGCGGCCTCGCGCTCAGCGGCCTCGCGAGCGGCGCGGGCCTCGGCGCGCGTCTGCGGACGGCCGGCGGGGTCGTCAGTACTCATACGGGTCCCCGGGCTCGTCGATCGCGACGACGGAGGTGGGGAGCACACGCAGAGAACCGTCGGCGTCCGCCTTCACGGTTCCGGTCACCTCGATCCACTGACCCGTCTTCACGAGATCAGGGCCGTACTCCCCGGCATCCATCGTCACGGGCACGGCCGCCGGCTGGGCGTCGATCACGCAGTGCGTGATGATCATGCGGGTCAGGTTCACGGCATCCGCCTGACCGGGAGTGACGAAGCCGACCAGCGTGACCGGCGAGTCGTCGTAGGCCTCGGGGCGCGAGGCGGTCGCGAACACGCTCGACCACTCGCCGATGCCGAAGGTGGTGGTATCGGCGACGCCGAGCGTCGGGGTGTCAGCGCCGGCGAACAGGGGGCCGGTGGCGTCCGCTCTCGACATCGCCAACTCGACGGACAGAGAAGCCGGCGGCAGCACGAGCGCTGCGGCGACCACACCGGTCGCCACCACGCCCGCTGAGACGGTGCCGACCAGGGTGAGCGTGCGACGGCGGGGTGCCGCGTCATCCGCTTCGTCGTCGCCGATCCCGTGATCGTGCCCGTGATCCGATTCGGCACCGAGGGGCAGCACGAACGACCAGATCGCTCCGGCGATGACGACCACGGCGCCGGCGCAGGCGAACCAGATGGACTCGGGGGCGATGTACAGGGTGAGCTGGCCGGTGACGGCGAGTCCGAGAGTGACGACCGAGATGACGGCGGCGAGCCCCACACCGAGCCATCGGGTGCCGACAGCGGACCAGCGCGAGACGGGGTGCGACTCAGCCAAAGACGTTCACCCCGATTCCGATCGCGAACGCGCTCACCAGCACCACGGCGACGATCCCGACGAGGGTGCGGGCGGTGAACGTGGTGCGCAGCAGCGCGAGCATCTTGATGTCGACGAGCGGGCCGACCAGCAGGAACGCGATCAGCGCCCCCGACGAGAAGGTCGACGCGAACGACAGCGCGAAGAAGGCATCGACGTTCGAGCAGATGGCGACCGTCATCGCCAGTGCCATCATCGCAACGATCGAGAGCACAGGGTTCGAGCCGATCGCGAGGAGCATGTCGCGCGGCACGAGCACCTGCACGGCTCCGGCGAGCGCCGAGCCGATCACGAGCGCCGGCATGACGGCACGCAGCTCGATGAGGAACTGCGTGAGGCTGCGCCGCGTTGGCGTGCCGTGCTCGTGGGCGACCCGCTCGCACGTCGCCGTGAACTGGCGGGTGAGCATGGCGTCGGGGTCGGGGTGGCGGCTGTAGATCCAGCCGATCAGGTTGGCGATCAGGTAGCCGCCGATGAGTCGGGCGATGAGGATGCCGCCGTCGAAGCCGAACGCGGCGTGGGTCGTGATGATCACGATCGGGTTCACGATGGGCGCAGCGATCAGGAAGGTCATCGCCTCTGCCGGTGCGAGCCCGCGCATCATGAGGCCGCGCGCGAACGGTACGTTGCCGCATTCGCAGACCGGGATCAGCATCCCGAGCAGCGCCAGCACGGCTCGCCTCGCCCAGCCGGCGCGCGGCAGCCAGCGGTGGATGAGATCCGGCGGCAGCCACACCTGCACGACGATCGACAGCACGACGCCGAGCACCACGAACGGCAGCGCCTCGATGAGGACGCTGAGCGCAAGGGTCAGTCCGTCCTGCGCGCGCGTGGGCAGGGTGTCCTGGAACAGGGCAGGGGCGAACCGGTCGATCAGGAACAGCGCGGCGATGATCACGGCGCCGATGGCGACGCCGACCCACGGCGAGCGCCTCGGTCGCTCTTGCGGAGCACGAGCCGTTCGCGGTGCCCGCGTCGGCGCGTTGGTGCTCACGCCGCCCCTTCAGCGTCCGCGCGCTTGTTGGCGCACGGCGTGCACAGCCCGAAGATGTCGACCACGTGCTCTGCCTCGCTGAACCCGTGCAGGGCCGCAGTGCGCTGGGCCCACGCCTCGACGTCCTTGGCCTCGATCTCGACGGTGAGACCGCACGAGCGGCAGATCAGGTGGTGATGATGCCCCTCGGTCGAGCAGGCGCGGTAGAGCGCTTCGCCCTCCGGGCTCTGGAGCGAGTCCGCGTCTCCGGACGCAGCGAGGCCCGACAGCGCTCGGTACACGGTGGCGAGGCCGATGCCCGTGTTCTCCTCGCGGAGGGCGGCGTGCAGGCTCTGCGCGCTCACGAAACCGCGCGCATCCGCGAGCGCTTCGCGCACTCGCTCGCGCTGCCACGTATTGCGCTGAGCCATACCGAGAGTCTAGGCCGCGGCGCTTGTCACGGGCTGAGAGCGACGCTTCACCCGCGCGCGCGAGCGCTGCACCACCCAGCATCCCGCGTAGATGAGGAACGAGATCGTCGTGATGTACGGGCTCACCGGCAGCGTTCCGGCGAGCGCGAGCAGGATGCCGCCGACAGCGGAGACGAAGCCGAACAGGGCCGCGAGCAGGGGCACCGTGAGCGGGCCGGCGGCCACGCGCATGGCTGCGGCGGCGGGCGTCACGAGAAGCGCCATGACCAGCAGCGCGCCGATGATGTGGACGCTGACCGCGACGATGAGGCCGAGCAGGACCATGAACGCCAGGCTCACGAAGCGGGTCGGGATGCCACGGGCGGATGCCGCGACCTGGTCGAGCGAGTCGAAACGGAGCGGGTTCCACATCAGCAGCAGGCCGACGAGCACGGCCGCGCTGATGCCGATCAGCCAGCCGAGATCGGGGCTCGAGACCGAGACGATCTGCCCGGTGAGCAGGCTGAAGCGGTTGGCGCTGCGTCCGTCGTAGAGCGACAGGAACAGGATGCCGAGGCCGAGGCCGAAAGGCATGAGAACGCCGACGATCGAGTTGCGGTCGCGTGCCTTCGAGCCGAGGACGCCGATCAGGATGGCGGCGATCAGCGCTCCCCCGAGCGACCCGGCGACCACGCTGCCGCCGAACAGCAGCGCTGCCGCGGCCCCCGCGAAGGATAGCTCGCTGACCCCGTGCACCGCGAAGGCGAGGTCGCGCTGCATGACGAAGACGCCGATGAGTCCGCCGACGATGCCGAGCACGGCACCGGCGATGATCGAGTTCGCGAGCAGGGCGACCAGGTCGCCGTAGTCCTGGAAGGAGAAGATGTCGCTCCAGTCGAACAGCGGCACCATCATGCGTCGTCCTCATCGTGGTCGTGTTCGTGATGCGGCTGGGCGTCCGGCGCTCCGACGACGACGAGCCGGTCACCCGCGCGCAGCACGAACACCGGAGTCCCGTACAGGTCGGTGAGCACACGGCTCTGCAGCACCTCATCTGGAGTGCCGAGCACGAAGCGTCCCCCGGCGATGTACAGGATGCGGTCGACGCGACCGAGGATGGGATTGATGTCGTGCGTGACGAACAGCACGGCGGCATCCCGTTCGCGCCGCTGCCTGTCGATGATCTCGGTCACGCCGACCTGGTTGGCGAGGTCGAGGTTCGACAGCGGCTCGTCGCACAGCAGCAGCGTGGGCTCGTCGGCGAGCGCCTGGCCGACCCGGAGACGCTGCTGTTCGCCACCGGACAGCAGGCCCACACGGCGGTCCGCGAAGTGCGCGGCGCCGACACCCTCGAGCAGTGCGTCGACGCGGGCACGATCGCCGCGGCGAGGGATCGGCAGGCCGAAGCGCGTGCCGTTGACCCCGAGGGCGACGACGTCGCGGGCCCGCATGCTGGTGTCGGGCGGCAACGGTCGCTGCTGGGGGATGTAGCCGATGCGCGGATTGCCGCGCTGGACGGGCTGGCCGGCGACCCGGATGCTGCCGGCGCTCAACGGCTGCAGACCGAGGATCGCCCGCATCAGCGTCGTCTTGCCAGAGCCGGATGGACCGAGCACGGCGATGAACTCGCCGGGCTCGACGGTCAGGTCGAGACCCGACCACAGCTCGCTGTCACCGCGCCGGAGGGCGGCTCCGGCGATCTCGAGGACGGGTTCCGCTTCGCGTGCGACCTCCGCACTCACGAACGGAGTGCGTCGGCGAGGCTCTGGATCGCGTCGTGCATCCACTCAGAGTACGACGATCCGTCTTCGAGCAGCTCGCTGAAAGCGACGACGGGGATGCCGGCATCCTTCGCCGCCTGCTCGACCCGCTCGGTCTCGGAGCCTCCGGTCTGCGCGTTGGTGAGCACGACCTTCACGTCGCCGCTCTCGATGACGTCGAGCGCGTCGAGCAGCGTGGCGGGCGCCACGTCGCTGCCCTCCTCGACGGACTCCGCGAATCCCTCGGGGGTGAGGTCGGTGAGGCCGGCCGCGGCGGCGATGTAGCCGGGCAGCGGCTCGGTCATGAAGACACCCGCGCCGTTCGCCTCGGTCTTGATCGTCTCGAGCTGGGCTTCGGCGTCTTCGATGTCGGCGATGATGTTCTCGGCGTTGGCGGTGAACGCGTCGGCGCCGTCGGGGTCGAGCTCTGACAGCTCCTCGGCCAGACCCTCCACGACGTGAGTCATCGTGTGCGGGTCGAACCAGACGTGCTCGTTGAATCCCTCGATGTGATCGTGACCTTCGTGACCCTCTTCATCAGCGTGGTCGTGGCCCTCCTCGTCGGCCGCGTGGTCGTGAGCGTCGGCATCCTCGCCTGCGTCTTCGCCGTCGTGGCCCGCGTTGCCCGGGTAGTCGTGCGAGAACTCGGCCGCCGTGAAGACGTGCGCGTCGGATCCATCGAGGAGCGTGTCGATGAAGGCGTCGTATCCGCCGCCGTTCTCGACGACGAGGTCGGCGTCCTGCATGGCGAGGCGATCGCGGGCGGTGGCCTCGTAGGAGTGGGGGTCCTGGGTCGCCGAGTCGATGATCGTCGTCACATCGACGCGATCACCGCCGATCTGCTTCACGAGCGAGCCGTAGATGTTCGTGCTCGCGGTGACGTGGATCAGTCCGTCGTCGGCGCCTTCGCCGCCCGCTGTGGAGCATCCCGCGAGGACGAGGGCGGATGCGGTCAGGAGCGCGGCGGCGTGGAGCTTGTGCATACTCCGATGCTACACGCTAATGATAACCATTCTCACCACGAGATGACTCTCGTGGGCGGGAGACGCTACGCGGGCCCTCAGTCGACGAGCAGGGCGGGCTCCTCGAGGATCGCGGCGACGTCCGCGATGAAGCGGCTCATGCCGTCGCCGTCCACGACGCGGTGATCGAACGAGCCGGCGACGGTCGTCACGTACCGAGGGCGGACCTCGCCGTCGACGACCCAGGGCTTCTGGCTGATCGTTCCCATGGCGAGGATGCCCGCTTCACCGGGGTTGATGATCGGGGTTCCGGCATCCATGCCGAACACGCCGATGTTGGTGATCGTGAACGTGCCGCCCTGCTGGTCGGCCGGCGGCGTCTTGCCGTCACGGGCCGTGAGGGTGAGACGGTTGAGCGCGCGGGCGAGGTCCTTCATGCTGAGCTCCTGCGCGTCCTTGATGTTCGGGACGAGCAGGCCGCGCGGCGTCGCCGCGGCGATGCCCAGGTTCACGTAGTGCCGGACTGCGATCTCGGCGCCGTCGTCGGTCTCGACCCAGGCTGCGTTGACCATCGGGTTCCGGCGAATGGCCCAGATCACGGCGCGGGCCACGATCAGCAGGGGAGAGACCTTGATGTCGGCGTAGTCCGGCGACGACTTCAGGCGCTTGACGAGCTCCATGGTCCGCGTCGCGTCGACTTCCTTCCACACCGTCACGTGCGGCGCGGTGTAGGCGCTGCGCACCATGCCGGCAGCAGTGACCTTGCGAACGCCCTTGACGGGGATCGACTCGGTGCGCTCCGCATCGACCCCGGGCCGACCGGGCTCCGAGCCGCGTGACAGGCCGACGGGCGCGATCGACGCCGGCACGGTCTCCTCGCGGACATCGCCCCACTCCGGCGTCTCGATGTTGCGGAACACGCTGGCCTGCGCCGCATGCGCCACCACGTCGTCGCGAGTGACCTCGCCGTCCGCGCCGGTGGGGGTGACAGCGGACAGGTCGACGCCCAGGTCACGGGCGAGCTTGCGGATGGGGGGCTTCGCGATCACGCCGACCGATGAGCGCACGGGCCGGACGGCGGGGCGGCTCCTGCGAGAGGTCGCGCCGGCGCCGGTGCCGTACCCGACCAGAACCGATCCTCCGGTCTCCTCGCCTGCCGGCCCGGGGTTCGGCGGAGTCGTTCCGGGCGCGGCATCCGAGACGAAGCTGATGATGGGCGACCCCACCTCGACCGTCGTCCCCTCGCCGACGAGCAGCTCGCCGACGATCCCCGCGTACGGCGACGGGAGCTCGACGAGCGATTTGGCGGTCTCGATCTCGACGAGCACATCGTTGATGGCGACCGAGTCGCCGGGGGCGACCTTCCACGCCACGATCTCGGCTTCGGTCAGGCCCTCGCCGACATCGGGGAGGTTGAAGTTCTGCGTGCTCATACGTGTTGCCCTTCGATCGGACGGAATTTCAGTAGGCCATCGAGCGGTCGACGGCTTCGAGGATGCGATCGGCATCCGGCAGGAACGTGCCCTCGAGCTTGGCCGGAGGGAACGGGGAGTCATAGGCCGACACCCGCAGCACCGGCGCCTCGAGTGCGTAGAACGCGCGCTCCATCACCGTCGCGGCGATCTCGCTGCCGACGCTGGCATGGCCGGACGCCTCCTGCGCGTAGACCATGCGCCCGGTCTTGCGCACCGAGTCGAGGATCGGCCCATAGTCGACCGGCGACAGCGATCGCACGTCGACCACCTCGCAGCTCGTGCCCTCGCCCTCGGCGATCGCGGCGGCCTGCAGCAGCGTCGTCACCATCGCCCCGTGTCCGACCAGCGTGATGTCCGTGCCGGTGCGCACGACGCGCGACGAGTGCAGCGGCACAGCCGACTGCTCGAGGTCGACCGCGCCCTTCTGCCAGTACCGGCTCTTCGGCTCCATGAAGATCACCGGGTCGTTCGACGCGATCGCCTCCTGGATCATCCAGTACGCGTCGTTCGGGGTCGACGGCGACACGACACGCAGACCCGGCGTGTGGGCGAAGTACGCCTCCGGGCTCTCCTGGTGGTGCTCGACGGCGCCGATGTGCCCGCCGTATGGGATGCGGATCACGATCGGCATCGTCACAGCACCCTCGTGGCGGTTGGTGAGCTTCGCCAGCTGCGTGGTGATCTGGTCGAACGCGGGGAAGACGAATCCGTCGAACTGGATCTCGATCACCGGTCGGAACCCGGCCATCGCCAGTCCGATCGCCGTGCCGACGATGCCCGACTCCGCGAGCGGAGTGTCGAGCACGCGCTGCTCGCCGAAGTCGCGCTGCAGGTGCTCGGTGATGCGGAACACGCCGCCGAGCTTGCCGATGTCCTCGCCCATCATGAGCACGCGGGAGTCGTCCTCCATGGCCTTGCGCAGCCCGGCGTTGAGAGCCTTGGCGAACGGCAGCGTCTCGAGACTCATGCCTGACCTCCTTCGAACGACGCTTCGTACTGCTCGCGCCATGCGCGCTGCTCGTCCATCAGCGGATGCGGCTCGCTGTAGACATGATCGAAGATCTTCGACGCGGGCGGCGGCCCGAGTTCGAGGGTGCGCGTGCGCAGGTCGTCCGCAGCGGCTGCGCCTTCGGCATCCACCTCGTCGAAGAACGACCCCGCGGCGCCCTTGCCCTCGAGGAAGGCGCGCATGCGGGCGATCGGGTCGCGCTGCTGCCAGGACTGCTCCTCGTCGCTGGTGCGGTACTTCGTCGGGTCATCGCTGGTGGTGTGCGCGCCGAGACGGTAGGTCTCGGCTTCGATCGCGCGCGGCCCGTTGCCTGCGCGCGCCTCGTCGAGCGCGATCCGAGACACGGCGTAGCTGGCGAGCACGTCGTTGCCGTCGACACGGACGCTCGGGATGCCGTATCCGCTGCTGCGCTGCGCGAACGGCACCCGCGTCTGCGTCGACACCGGAACCGAGATCGCCCACTGGTTGTTCTGCAGGAAGAAGACGGTCGGCGCCTGGTAACTCGCGGCGAAGACCATCGCCTCGTGCACGTCGCCCTGGCTGGATGCCCCGTCGCCGTAGTAGACCATGACGGCCTCGTCGCGCTCGGGGTCGCCGGTGCCTGAGCGGCCGTCGAAGGCGAGGCCCATGGCGTATCCGGTGGCGTGCAGAGTCTGCGAGCCGAGCACGAGCGTGTACAGGCGCGTGTTCCCGTTGACGGGATCCGTCGGATCCCAGCCTCCGTGCGAGACGCCGCGCATCAGCTTGATGATGCCGAGCGTGTCGACGCCGCGGATGCGGGTCACGGCGTGCTCGCGGTAGGACGGGAACAGCGTGTCCTGCGCGCGGGCGGCTCTGGCGGATCCGACCTGAGCCGCTTCCTGACCGCGACTCGGCGGCCAGAGGGCGAGCTGCCCCTGCCGCTGCAGGTTGGTCGCCTGGTTGTCGATGGCTCGGATGACGACCATGTCGCGGTAGAACTGCTCGAGCTCCGTGTCGCTGATCGCCTCGATCAGCGGCAGGTACTGCTCGGCGGCTGCGTTCGGCGCGTATCGGCCGTCCGCCTCCAGGACGCGTACGAATTGGGTCTCTGACGAGGTCACCGTTCCACGCTATAGGCCTGCGCATGCCCCGTCACGCATAGCTAGGACACCCTTGCAAGTGTCCGGAATGCGGAGGATGACGGCTCAGGAGTGCACGTCTGCGGCGACCCGGAGCACCTTCTCGATCGATTCGTGCTCGCCGACGGAGATGCGGATGCCGTCGCCCGAGAAGGGCCGGACCACGATGTCAGCGCCGCGGAAGGCCTCCGCGATCTCGTCGGTGCGCTCACCGGTGGGCAGCCAGACGAAGTTCGACTGCGTGTCGGGCACGTCCCAACCCTGGCTGCGCAGACCGTCGGCGAGTGCTGTACGCCGTTCGACGATCACGGCGACGCGTTCGAGGAGTTCGGCCTCGGCATCCAGGCTCGCGATCGCCGCGGTCTCGGCGGCAGAGGTGACCGACAGCGGGATGCCGGTCGCGCGGGCTGCATTGAGCACCTGGACGTGCCCGATCGCGTACCCGACACGGAGCCCGGCGAGGCCGTACGCCTTGGAGAAGGTACGCAGCACGACGATGTTCGGGTGCGTCTCGAAGACACGTTCACCCAGCCCGTCGACGGCATCCGCGGCTGTCACGAATTCGGCGTAGGCCTCATCGAGGATGATGAGCACGTCGGACGGGATGCGGTCGACGAACGCCGCGAACTCGGCGCTCGTGACGATCGGGCCTGTGGGGTTGTTCGGGGTGCAGACGATGATGGCGCGCGTGCGGTCGGTGACGGCATCCGCCATCGCGTCGAGGTCATGACGGCCGCCCTCTGCGAGCGGAACCTGCACGGCGGTCGCGCCGGCGACGAGCACGAGACCCGGGTACGCCTCGAAGGAGCGCCAGGCGTAGATGACCTCGTCGCCGACGGATGCCGCGGCCTGAACGAGCTGGTACAGGATCGCGACGCTGCCGCTGGCGACGTGCACGTTGTCGACGCCGACTCCGTAGCGAGCGCCGAGGCGTTCGCGCAGACGGGTCGCCGACGCGTCCGGATACCGGTTGATCGGGGTCGTGCCCTGCAGCGCCTCGAGGACCGAGGGCAGCGGGTCGAAAGGGTTCTCGTTGCTGGACAGCTTGAAAGCGTCCGGACCCGCCTGCTTGCCCTGCCGGTACGGCGCGAGCGCGGCGATCTCGGGGCGGATTCGGGGCAGGATCGGCTCGGTCACGAGTTCGAGTCTACGAGCGCGCAGCCCTGTCGCAGCAGATGCCGTGGTGGTACCATATTGGTATGGCGATGAACGTGCGGCTTCCCGAAGATCTCGATGCCCGACTCGAGGCGATCGCTCGTGCGCGACACACGTCCAAGCACGCCGTGCTCATCGAAGCCGCAGAACGATTCGTCAGCAGTGAATCCAAGACATCGCGTGTACTCGATCTCGTCGACGAGATCGGCGAGCGGTACGCCGACACGATCAAGCGGCTCGAAGACGCGTGATCGAATACATCGACCCGGAGCAGGCGCTGGCGGTCGTCGAGAAACTCGGACTGCAAGTTCGCGATCAGGGACTGTTGTTCTCCGCTTTGTCGCGACCGTCGGCGAGCATGTTCGGGGTCGATGCCTACCCCGACATTCCTCTGAAGGCGGCGGCCCTGATCAGCTCCCTTGCCCAGAACCATCCGCTGTTCGACGGCAACAAGCGGCTCTCGCTCTACCTGACGTTCGCGTTCATCCGGATCAATGGGTTCGACATCACATTCACAAACGATGAAGCGTTCGATCTCGTTCTCGCCGTCGCTCAGAGCCGCCTCGATCTCGAGGAGATCGCCGACGCCTTCCGCGCGCACATCCGCTGAGTCGAACTGTCGCAGATTCCGCGACAGTTCGCGCGTGATCATGCGAGACTGAACCCACCATGCGCTTCCTCATCAGAGTCGTCATCAACGCGTTCGCCATCTGGGTGGTGACGCTCATCCCCGCCCTTGAGGTGCAGGTCAAGCCCTTCGCGCCCGGCGAGACGCTGCAGCTCGTGCTGACGCTGTTGGCCATCGCGGCGATCTTCGCCCTGGTGAACACGATCATCGGCACGGTGCTGAAGATCGTCGCCTTCCCGCTGTACATCCTCACGCTCGGCCTGATCGGGCTCGTGATCAACGGGTTCCTGCTCTGGCTGACCGCCTGGATCACGTCCGGCTTCGGCTGGGGACTCACGGTCGGGTCGTTCTGGTGGGGCGTGCTCGCGGCCATCATCATCTCGATCATCAACGCCGTGTTCGGCGCCATCCTGCGCCCGCAGAAGCGTCAGCGCCGCGACTGAGCGGTCGCCGAAGGACGAGCGTCACTCGCGCTTCGCGACGTACTCGGTCGATTCGATGGACACCGCATCGGTGAGTTCGGCGGCCTTGGCTCGCCAGGCCTCGAGCCGGACGTCGCCGGAGTCATCGAGCATTTCGGCGGTCTCGATGTAGCTCTCCATCATGTGCGGGTGCAACCACAAGTCGTGCACGCTGTACGCGGGATCACCGACCCGCGTAGCGACGATGCTGTCGGGTGACCCTGTTCCGCCCGGCAGACCGCCCCCTGCCAGCCCGTTCACGAGGTCATCGGTGTGCCGCAGCGCGATGAGCAGTTGATCGTCGTCCAACGTGGGATGAAGGGGGCTCCCGGCCGTCACCTGAACCGTCACGTCGAACTCGCTGCCCGACGCGAGATACGCAGCGTTCATCGCCCCCTGGGAGTGGGCATAGATCTGGAGCTCATCCCCCGGCCGCGCGCCGGCCGCGTCGAGCGCCTCGACGGTCGCAGCGTATGACGCTGCTTCCTGCCCGGTGTACAGGTCGAGATTCGACTGCATGTCGAACGGCTCCGTCGGGTCGATGACGCTGCTCGGTTGGGTTCCCCGCGAGTACAGGACGAAGCGGCTGCTCCCGTCCGACATCGTGTACTTCTCCACCTTCAGTTGCGCTCCTGGCGATTCGGGGAAGCGTCTCAGTGCTTCTGCGATGCTCGATGGCGGCCCGATCGGCGCGCTCGTTCGGACGGGCGTGATCGAGACGGGCCCGGCGCTCCCGCTCAGCGTCGCGTTCGGGGCGAGCCGACCGAGACCTGCGCCGCCGAGTGCCGCAACGGCCGCGAAGATCCCTCCTCCGGCCGGAGCGCCCACCGGAGCGCCGAGGAGCTGAACGAGATCGAACTGCTGGTCGAGACCCTCGTATCGCCCGTTCTCCCACCCCGCGATCAGCCATTTCTCCATCTCGAGTACGCGCGGGTCGGCTGCCACGAGCTCGTCGATCCGATCGGACAGCACTCCTGGCGCCGCCTTCCCCTGAATCTCCAGCGCATCCAGCTCGGCCCTGCGTTCGACGAGTTCGTACACGTCAGCCATGAGCCGGGTGTTCTCCCCCGCCATCCGGCACTCCTCGTGCAGCGCCTCCGCCCTGTCCGCGCTCCCCCAGAGCGCCACGGTGTCGACGCTCGTGGATGCCGTCGGCAGGGCGACCAGGCTCCCGTGCGCCCGCCGGACAGCGGACGCGGCATCCACGAATCTCGGCGCCAGCGCGGTCAGCGCATCCGCCACCGCACGGAGCGCGTGCGGGTCGACGGCGATCGCGCCGCCGTGGGTCACCTCGAGGTCGTCGCTCATGAGATCGCCATGCTCTCTATCTCCCAGAGCCGTCCGCTGAGCTCGCCGATCTCTGCGGCGGTCCGCCCTCGCGCCTCGACGATGAGCGCGTGCAAGGCCATCGCGCCCTTGGCGTGCCACTGGCTCGCTTCGATCAGCGGCATCAAGGCCGACCCGGCGTCCTCGAGCTCGGCGATCGCATCGCGGACGGCGCGTTGCGCGGAGTACCAGGACCACAGGGCATCCGAGGACCATGCTTCGGCGACGATGAAGTTCAGCATGCCGCCAGCATCCTCCGGCACGCGCAAGGGTGCTGACGCCGAATCCACGAGCCGTGCACAGGTTCTGCCCGCGCAGCCCTGTGCAGAACAAGAGATGTGCAGAACAGAAGCCGAGGATGTACGACACAGGCCGAGGGCGGCAGAATGGATGCGTGTCCCCGACAGACCCCTTCCGCGTCATCTTCGTGTGCACGGGGAACATCTGTCGTTCACCGATGGCCGAGGCGGTCTTCCGCGACCTCGCCGAGCATCAGGGACTGGGCCCGCTGATCATCTCGAGCAGCGCCGGCACCGGCGAGTGGCACGTCGGCGAACGCGCGGACGAGCGCACGTTGGAGGCGCTCGAGCGTCGCGGGTACGACGGTGCGAGACATCGCGCCAGGCAGTTCACCGCGGCATCCTTCTTCGAGAACGACCTCGTCGTCGCGCTCGACCGCACGCATGAGCGCATCCTGAAGCAGTGGGCACCGGATGAGGATCAGGAGGGCAAGGTCACGCTGCTCCTCGCCTACGATCGCGACGCCGACGGGCTGGACGTCCCCGACCCCTACTACGCGGACACCGCGATGTTCGACGCCGTGCTGGCTATGATTGAGACCGCGACCCGAGGCCTGTTCCGGCAGCTCGAACCCGCTCTGCGTCAGAGCCGCATGCCCCGCACGACGCCCCGCATCTGAGGGCCCGATCAGGAGGACTCCCCTGACTTCTGCGACTTCCTTCCCCGTCCAGCCGCTGAGCCCCCTCGATGGCCGCTACCGCCCCGCCGTCTCGGCGCTCGGCGACTACCTCTCCGAGGCGGGGCTGAACCGTGCCCGCGTCGAGGTCGAGGTCGAGTGGCTGATCGCGCTCACCGACCGGTCGCTGTTCGAGACCTCGCCCCTGTCGGAAGCCGACAAGGAGCGTCTGCGCGGCCTCTACCGCGACTTCGGCCAGGCCGAGATCGACTGGCTGGCCGAGAAGGAAGCCGTCACGCGTCACGATGTGAAAGCCGTCGAGTACCTCGTGCGCGACCGCTTGTCCGCGCTGGGGCTCGATTCGATCGCCGAGCTCACCCACTTCGCGTGCACCAGTGAAGACGTCAACTCGGTCTCGTACGCGCTGACCGTCAAGCGCGCCGTCGAGAACGTCTGGCTGCCGGCCCTGGACGCCGTGATCGCGAAACTGCGCGAGCTCGGCGTGGAGCACGCGGATGCCGCGATGCTCTCCCGCACGCACGGCCAGCCCGCGACCCCCTCGACCATGGGCAAGGAGCTCGCGGTGTTCGCATGGCGTCTGGAGCGCGTACGCGCCCAGATCGCGGCATCCGACTACCTGGCGAAGTTCTCCGGCGCGACCGGCACGTGGTCGGCGCACCTCGCGGCCGACCCGGAGACCGACTGGCCGACGATCGCCCGTGAGTACGTCGAGGGGCTGGGGCTGGGCTTCAACGTGCTCACGACCCAGATCGAGTCGCACGACTGGCAGGTCGAGCTCTACGACCGGATGCGTCACGCCGGGGGCATCCTGCACAACCTCGCCACTGACATCTGGACCTACATCTCGATCGGCTACTTCACGCAGATCCCGATCGCGGGCGCCACCGGCTCGTCGACGATGCCGCACAAGATCAACCCGATCCGGTTCGAGAACGCCGAGGCGAACCTCGAGCTGTCCGCGGCTCTCCTCGGCTCGCTGTCGCAGACGCTGGTCACCTCGCGCATGCAGCGCGACCTCACCGACTCCACGACGCAGCGCAACATCGGTGTCGCGTTCGGGCACTCGATGCTCGCGCTCGACAACCTGCGCCGCGGTCTCGGCGAGATCTCTCTCGCGCGCGAGGTTCTGCTCGATGACCTCGACCACAACTGGGAGGTTCTCGGCGAGGCCATCCAGACCGTCATCCGCGCCGAGGTCGTCGCGGGTCGCTCGACGATCAGCGATCCGTACGCCCTGCTGAAGGAGCTCACCCGCGGTCACCGCGTGGGCGCTGCGGAGCTGGCGGAGTTCGTCGAAGGCCTCGAGATCGGGGATGCCGCGAAGCAGCGCCTGCTCGCCCTCACCCCCGCGACCTACACCGGTCACGCCGAGCGCCTCGCGAAGTAGTCCCGACCGTCGGCGAGCGACGTGCGGCGGGAGGATCTGAGCATGCGGTCGCGTCTGCGCTGGCTGCGCCCGCGTCCGCCCGAACTCGCACTCATCGCGGTCACGGCGGTGTGGGGCGGAACGTTCCTCCTCGTCCATTGGGCGATGGAGCACTCGGGGCCCTGGTTCTTCGTCGGGGTTCGGTTCGTGTTCGCCGGGCTCATCAGCGTCGTGATCTTCCACCGCGCGCTGCGCGGCATGCGCTGGATCGATGTCGGGGCCGGAGCCGCTATCGGCGTCATGATCCATCTCGGCTACGGCCTGCAGACGTTCGGGCTCCAGACGATCGAGAGCAGCACATCGGCGCTGCTCACCGCGCTGTACGTGCCGATGGTGCCGTTCGCGCAGTGGGCGGTCTTCCGCCGGAGGCCTTCGGCGATGGCGTTCGCCGGGGCGGCACTGGCGTTCGTCGGGTTGCTGCTGATCGCCGGCCCTGACGCCCTCAGTCTCCGACTCGGCGCCGGTGAGATCGCGACGCTCATCAGCACGCTGCCGATCGCCGGCGAGATCATCCTGATCGGGCTGTTCGCGAACCGCATAGACCTCGGACGCATAACGATCGTCCAGCTGCTCACCGCCGGCATCCTCGGGTTTCTGACGATGCCGATCGTCGGCGAACGGATGCCGGAGTTCTCCTGGATCTGGGTCGGAGCCGCGGTCGGTCTGGGCGCAGCGAGCTGCCTGATCCAGCTCACGATGAACTGGGCGCAGAAGTCCGTGTCGCCGACGAGGGCGACCGTCATCTACACGGGAGAGCCGGTGTGGGCGGCGATCATCGGACGGCTCGCCGGTGAACGGCTGCCCGTCACGGCTCTGCTCGGCGGCGCGCTCGTCGTGCTCGGCATCCTGGTCGGCGAACTGCGCCTGACCCGTCGGCGCTCGGCGCATGCGGTCGCGCTGTCGGAATCCGCCGACGCTGCAGAAGTTTCCGCAGCGCCCGCAGCGAAGGACAGCGCGGAGCAGGGATCAGCCGCGCGAGGTCAGGATGCGGCGGGGTCGGCGCCGTCGGAGGGCTTCGGAGCGGAGGGCTCAGCTGCGGACGGCTTCGGAGCCGCGGATGCCGGGCCGGAGGGCTCGCCGTCATCGTCCTTGTCGTAGAGAACCGGTCGGTCGAGGGTCTTGTCCTCGTACTCGCGCGGGTCGACGGCCAGGATGAGCATCGACAGGATCAGCAGCGTGACGATGAAGGCACCACCGCCGATGACCAGCCCGAGACCGACGGGCGTGAGTCCCTGATAGGTGCCGCTGGCGATCGCGTTGTTGACGCGCGATGTGAAGGCACCGGTCGAGACGAGAGTGACGACGGCTGCGAAGACACCGGCGGCCAGCGCGATGCCGAGCAGGTGCAACGGGCGCAGCAGCTCACGCCGGGTGGACTTCTGGTCGCTCATGCAGCGCCTCCCGTCGGGGTCGAGTCACTCGAGGTCGAATCGGTCCGCGCCGGCGCGCCTGCGACATCGGCGGCCTCGGTCGACACTGGCACGGGGCGACGCGGCGAGAATCCCGCGATGGCGAGGAAGACCGCGACGATCGCGCAGTAGCCGCCGAACATGCCGACCGCGAGGATGATTCCGGTCAGCGTCAACTCGCCCGCGCCCTCGACCGAGTACTGCAGCGCGTAGTTCGCGGGGATCAGCAGGAGAACGACCGCGAGCAGGAGTCCCAGGGCGCCGATCGTGACCGCGTCCCGCGCGGCCGGGTCGGTGCGGCGGGCGCGCAGGCCCGCGATGAGCTCGACGAGACCCGATGCCGCCGCCCAGATGATCACCACGACGAAGAACGCCGCCTCGGTGCGCCAGGTCGGGATGCCGCTCACAATGGCCGCTGCGAGATCGATGACGGCGAGCAGGATGAACGGCCAGCGGGTGCCGGCGGATGCCACCACCCACGCGCCGACGATGAGGATGAACCCGCTCGCGGCGACGAATCCTCCGAACACGGAGAAGCCGATCGCGGCGGAGTGATCCGGCGAGAACGTGATCATGAGCGCCGAGGCTGCGGCGAACAGCGCGCGCAGCAACTGAAGGTGGCGCACGGTGAACGTGCGGGCAGGGGCAGACATGACGAATCCTCGGTCGGAGTGGTGTACTCCAGTCTACGCGGGGCGGAACGGGCCGCGCCCACGCTGGATAATGCGGATTCGCAGGGCCCTCGTGCGCGTAGCGCGCACGGCGATCGCTCACTAATAATGCGCATTATCACGTTGACCTCGGGACAACTCGCCCGCAGACTGCTGACAGCACCCCGCACCCGATCGAGGAGGATCGATGCCGCGTCACCGCTTCACGCAGGCCGACGTCGCCGCCATGGCCGGCGTCAGTCAGTCGACCGTGAGTTTCGTCCTCAACGGCAGCGCTCCCGCGGGCGTCCGCATCTCGGATGAGACCCGCAGCCGCGTGCTCGAGGCGATCCGGATCACCGGCTACTCCGCGAACCCGCTCGCTCAGCGATTGGCCGGAGGACGCAACCAGATCCTCGGCGTCTTCACTTACGAGACCACCTTTCCCCGCGGCGGCCACGACTTCTACGGCGCGTTTCTCAACGGCGTCGAGCATGCGGCAGAGCGGCTCGGCGTCGACATCCTGCTGTTCACGTCCGCCCGCGTCATCGACGGGAAGCGTCGGCTCTCGCGAGACGGCTGGCAGCGGCTCGGCATCGCCGACGGATGCCTGCTCCTCGGCCAGCACGAAGACCAGGGTGAGCTGCAGCATCTGCTCGACACGAACTACCCCTTCGTGTTCATCGGCAAGCGCGTCAGCGAAGGACGTCTGCTGCCCTACATCGGCGCAGACTACGTCGCCGCGACCGCCCGCCAGGTCGACAGGCTCGTCGCCGATGACCACCGTCGCATCGGATACGCGGGGCTGCAGGGCTCCGACCAGTCGACGCTCGATCGCCTCGCCGGTTACCGCCAGGCAATGCGCGCGCACGGCCTCCCGTTGCAGTTCGTCGATCTGCATGATGTCGCGACCGCTGCGGAGGAGATCGCCGAGCGCGGGATCACCGCCCTCCTGGTGACACCGGAGAACTCGCCGGAGGAGATCGCCGCCGCGCTCGAGGCCCGCGGCCTCAACGTGCCGCAGGACGTGTCGATGCTGATCCTCGGTCAACCGCTTCATCCGGTGAAGGGCTCGCGCAGGTGGTCGGGGTTCACCGTTCCGCGCGAAGAGATGGGCGCCAGGGCGCTCGTGCTGCTGTCCCGCATCGTCGACCGCGAGAACGCGAACGGGCGCGCCCAGAACGGCCAGCCTCTCGACGACGCCGATCTCCACCAGATCCTCCCCTGCCCCGACGCCGACGGCGACTCGTTCGCCCCGGCGACGGCATCCGACCGCATCGAAACCGAAGGACCCATCCGTGACCGATCCTGAACTCACTGCCGACATCCTCATCGTGGGAGGAGGCCTCGGCGGTGTCGCCGCCGCCCTCGCTGCCGCCGATCGCGGCGCCTCCGTGATCCTCACCGAGGAGTTCGAATGGATCGGCGGGCAGCTCACGTCACAGGCGGTACCGCCCGACGAGCACCCCTGGGTCGAGGAGTTCGGGATCACCGCCCGCTACCGCGCTCTGCGCGACGGCATCCGCGACGTCTACCGGCGGCGCTATCCGCTCATCGACGCCGCCGCGGATCGCGCGGATCTCAACCCCGGCGCCGGATGGGTGTCCAAGCTCTGCCACGAGCCGCGCATCGCGGTCGGGGTTCTCGAGGAGATGCTCGCCCCGCACCGCTCTACCGGACGCGTCCGCCTGCTCGAACGGCGACGTCCGATCGCCGCGCACGTCGACGGCGACCGCGTCACGAGCGTGACGCTGGCCTCCGAAGTCGGCGAAGACGACGTGACGGTCCGCGCCGCCTATGTGCTGGATGCCACAGAGACCGGCGAGCTGCTTCCGCTGACCGGCACGGAGTACGTCACCGGGTTCGAGTCGCGCGCACAGACGGGTGAGCCGAGCGCACCCGAGGACGCGCAGCCGGAGAACATCCAGGCCGTCAGCGTGTGCTTCGTCGTCGAGCACGTCGACGGCGACCACACGATCGAGCGGCCCGCGGACTACGACTTCTGGCGGTCGTACACGCCTGCCGCGTGGCAGGGCGAACGGATGCTGTCCTGGACGGCGCCCAACCCGCGGACGCTCGAGTTGAGCACGCGCGAGTTCGATCCGAACCCCGGCGACGACGCCCTCGCCGTCGACGCCGACCAGTCCCGCAACGCCGGAGACCATAATCTCTGGATCTTCCGCCGGATCGCTGCACGCGACCTGTTCGACCAGGGCTTCTACGCGAGTGACCTGTGCCTGGTGAACTGGCCGAGCATCGACTACTTCGTCGCCCCGGTGATCGATGTCCCGCGTGAGATAGAACTCGAACGGTACGCGCAGGCCCGCGAGCTCAGCCTGTCGATGCTGTACTGGATGCAGACCGAGGCGCCTCGCCCCGACGGCGGCACCGGGTTCCCCGGGCTCCGGCTCCGGCCCGACATCATGGGCAGCGCCGACGGCCTCGCCCAGGCGCCCTACCATCGCGAGTCCCGACGCATCAGAGCGCTGACGACGATCACCGAGAACGACGTCTCGTACGCCGTCCGCGGCGAAGCAGGGGCAACCCGCTACGACGAGTCGGTCGGAGTCGGCATGTACCGGATCGACCTGCACCCGTCCACCGGCGGTGACACGTACATCGACGTCGCATCCACCCCGTTCGAGATCCCGTTGGGCGCGCTGATCCCCGAGCGCGTGACGAACCTGCTCGCGGCGAACAAGAACATCGGCACGACGCACATCACCAACGGCTGCTACCGACTGCACCCCGTGGAGTGGAACATCGGCGAAGCCGCCGGCCACCTCGCCGCGTTCTGCATCGCCGAGGGCACGACGCCGCACGCCGTCCACGCCTCGGGCGAACTGCTCGCCGATTACCAGCGCGAACTCGACGCCAGCGGTGTCGAGCTCCACTGGCCCGAGGGGCGTGTCCACGCCTACTGACCCTGCACGACTAACCCGCAATCACAGAGAAGGAGAAAGCATGAGCCCCCTCAACACGCGACGACGCCTGTCGCTCACCGCGGGTGCCGGCATCGCCGCCGTCGCCCTGGCCCTCACCGGATGCAGCGGCTCCCCCGCCGGCACCGAGACACCGGACGAACCCGTCGAGCTGCGCATGACGGTATGGACCGCAGACGAGACGCAGCTGGCGATGTTCCAGGAGATCGCCGACGCCTACGTCGCCGAGAACCCCGAGCTCGTCTCGAAGGTGACGTTCGAACCCATCCCGTTCGAGGACTACACCACGACCCTCACCACCCAGTTGGCCGGCGGCAACGCCCCAGACCTCGGCTGGATCCTGGAGAGCTACGCACCCGAGTTCGTCTCGTCAGGAGCACTCGCCGACATCACCGACACACTGAAGGACGACGAGGACTACGACTACGACGACCTGCTCGACTCGTCGCTCGCGCTGTGGCAGAAGGACGATCGCCTGTTCGCGTACCCGTTCTCGAACAGCCCGTTCGCGATGTTCGTGAACACCGATCAACTCGAAGCGGCCGGTCAGCCGAACCCGGCCGACCTCGTGGCCTCGGGCGATTGGACGTTCGACGCGGCCCGCGACATGTCGGCGGCCGCGGCTGAGACCAGCGGCACGGCCGGCCTCGTCGTGCGCGACTTCGACTACCAGGCATGGGAGGTCCTCGCGTCGGTCTGGGCCGCGTGGGGTGCGGCGCCATGGAGTGAGGACGGCACGACCTGCACGCTCACCGATCCCGAGATGGTCGACGCCATGACGTGGTACCACGATGCCGTGTTCGTCGACGGGGCGATTCCCGGCCCCGGCGTCACCGCCGACTTCTTCGCCGGCGACGCGGCGATGACGATCACCCAGATCAGCCGCGCCTCGGCCCTGGACGACTCGTTCGCCTGGGACATCGTGCCGCTGCCCGACGGCCCAGGCGGTCACCAGAACGTCATCGGCCAGGCAGGAATCGGCGTGTTCGCCAATGCCGAGCACCCGACCGTGGCCGCGGACTTCCTGGCGTACTTCACCGACCCGGCGAACGCCGAGAAGCTCGCAACGTACTTCCCGCCGCCCCGCGAGTCGCTGCTGAACGCCGAGACGCTGGGAGCCGCCAACCCGAAGCTGAGCGAGGAGCAGCTGCAGGCCGTGGTCGTCGACGGCATCCAGGATGCCGTCACCAAGCCGACGCACGTCAACTTCGCCAAGCTCCAGGACGCAGTCCGCTCGCAGCTCGATGCGATGTGGACAGCCGATGCCGACGTGGAGCAGGTGCTGTCCGGCACCTGCGAAGCGATCACACCGCTGCTGGAGGGCTGATCGAATGACCTCCTCCGCCGTCCTCGCGACGGTCGAAGCCGCGGAGCGGAAGGGGCGCACCCGGCGTCCCCGCCGCTCCGCGGTGGCACGACGCGATGCCATCGTCGGCTACACGATGGTCGCCCCAGTGGTGCTCGGCTCCGTCGCGTTCGTGATCGTGCCGCTGGTAGCGGTGCTGTGGTTCTCGCTGCACGACTGGAACGTCCTGGCGAACACATTCGTCTTCTCCGGCGCGGACAACTACGAGCGGATGCTGTCCGACCCGGGGCTGCGCGACTCGCTGCTCGCCAGCCTCTGGTTCTCCATCGGCCTGGTCGTCCTGAACGTCACCCTTGCGCTGTTCCTCGCGGTGCTGCTCAACCAGAAGCTTCCGGGTACGACCACGTTCCGCACCTTCTTCTTCTCCCCCGTCGTCGTCTCGCTCGTCGCGTGGACGATCGTGTGGAGCTTCCTCCTCCAGGCGGACGGCGGCATCAACGGATTCCTGTCGCTGATCGGCATCCAGGGCCCGAACTGGCTGCGCGGCGACTTCACCGCGATGGTCTCGGTGATCATCGTCCAGGTCTTCAAGAACGTCGGGCTGAACATGATCCTCTTCCTGGCGGCGCTCCAGGGCGTGCCGGAGGAGATCGGCGAGGCCGCCAGGATCGACGGCGCCGGCGCCTGGCGTCGCTTCCGTTCGATCACGCTGCCGATGATCAGCCCGACGATCCTGCTGGTGATGATCCTGACGATCGTCGGTTCCCTCGAGGTTTTCGCACAGATCGCCGTGCTGACCGGCGGTGGACCGGGAAACTCGACCACGGTGCTCGTCTACTACCTGTACCAGCAGGCTTTCCGTTTCAACGACTTCGGCTACGCCAGCGCGATCGCCGTGCTGATGTTCCTCATCGTGCTCGCCCTGACACTCGTGCAGTGGCAGACGAGGAAGAGGTGGGTGTTCCATGAGAACTGATGTGCTCGATACGGCGCAGGAGCTGGACACGCGCACGGTGGTCACCGGACGCACCGGCCTGAGCGCCGAAGGGCTCACCGCTCGGCGTCGCCGGAAGTGGGCGTCCGTCGGTCTCGTCGCGCTCATGGCCGTGCTCAGCATCCCGTTCGTGTTCCCCACACTGTGGATGGTGACGAGCAGTTTCAAGCCGATCGGCGAGATCCTGCAGAAGGTGCCGACGCTGTGGCCTGCGAACCCGACCGTGGAGGCGTATGGCGAGGTGTTCCGTCTGCAGCCGTTCGCGCAGCAGTACTGGAACAGCCTGTACATCGCCGCTCTCGTCACGATCGGAACGATGCTCGTCGCTGCCATGGCGGGCTACGCGTTCGCCCGGATCCGCTTCCCCGGTGCGAACGCGCTCTTCCTGCTGGTTCTGGTCGGGCTGCTCGTGCCGAGCGAGGTGACGATCGTTCCGCTGTTCCGGTTCGTGAACGGCCTCGGTCTGATCAATACGCATTGGCCGCTGATCGTGATCCCGATCTTCGGTGCGCCGGCGGTGCTGGCCGTGTTCATCATGCGGCAGTTCTTCCTGGGGCTGCCGACCGAGCTGGAAGAGGCCGGCCGGATGGACGGCTTGGGCCGCTGGGGCATCTTCTGGCGGATCGCGTTCCCGCTGTCCAGGCCCGCGCTGGCCGCAGTGGCGATCTTCACGTTCCTGAAGTCGTGGAACCTCTACCTCGAGCCGATCGTCTACCTCTCCAGCAAGGACATGTTCACGCTTCCGCAGGCGCTCACGCAGTACGTCGACGCGTACGGAGGGCCGATGTGGAACGTGCAGCTGGCCGCGACCACGTTGACCGTCGTGCCGGTGCTGCTCGTGTTCCTGTTCGCGCAGAAGCAGTTCGTGCAGGGGCTGGCGCACACCGGCCTGAAGGGCTGAGCGGCTCGCCTTCGCCCCGCAAACGCGGGGCTCGGATCATCCCCAGTTCGATCCGGGCCCCGCGTCGCGCGCAGGGAGGCACCGCGTACGGTCGGCCCGCGGCAGGTACTGACCCCCAGCCACCGCGATACGACCGCGCGACCATCGCCGGGCACCTCGGGCCCGAGGTGCCCCTTCTGGCCGTATGCTCGACACTACTTCCGTGTTCGTCACATACCCCGGGGAGGGCTGTGATGCAGATGCAGGATTATTCCGCGAGCGGTCACGGCGGCGACTTCGCCGCCGCGCTGCGCACGGCCATAGACGCGCGCGCCGTCACCTTGAGCTGGTTGCGCGAACGCCTCGCCGCGAACGGGAACCCCGTCTCCGGGGCCACGCTCAGTTACTGGCGCTCAGGCGACCGACGCCCTGAGGGCCCGCAGTCGCTCGCCGCCGTGGAGCAGTTGGAGTCGCTGCTCCATCTCGACGCCGGGACGCTGCTCTCGCTGATCGGCCCGAGCCAGCGCGTCGGCCCGATCGGCACACCGCAGTACCCGCTCGAGCAGGCGCGTCTGGAGCAGGCCGTCGCGGAGACGTTCACCGCACTGGGCTCTCCGGTGATGGATCCGGGGCGCGACGTCTCCACCCACGCCGTGACCGAAGTCGGTGCGGACGGGTTCGTGATCTCGCGCACCACCCGCACGATCCTGCAGTGCACCTCCGGGACCATCACGCACGTCCCGTACTTGGATCTCACCCCCGATCAGCCTGTACCTGCACCGATCTTCAGCATGGTGTCCGGAGGCCGCATCTCGGGCCTCCACTCCCACCACACGGGTGAAGTGCACGGCGCGATGTTCGAACTCGAGCGCCCTCTCGGGCCCGCGCAGACGACGATGATCGAGTGGAAGCTCGAGTTCCCGTCCGGCTACCCCGGCATGCGTGAGACCGGGCACGGAGTGGCGCGCAATGCGCGCGACCTCCTGCTGTGGACCCGGTTCCATCCCGACGCCCTGCCGTCCTGGATCGACGAGATCGAGGAGACGCCGGATGGCACGATCGTCACCGAGCAGCACCTCGACGGTGCGACGACAATCCACCAGGTCCAGCGCAACTGGGGCCCGGGGATGCTGCTGCACCGCTGGGGCTACGACGACAGGGTGTGACCCGAGTTACTCGCCGGTGGCGACGGCGCGGCCCGGAGTGTTCGACCACTGACTCCACGAACCGTGGAAGATCTTCGGCCGGATCCCCGCCTCGATCATCACCAACGCTGTGTGCGCCGCGGTGATGCCGGAGCCGCAGTACGCACCGACCTCTACGCCGCCGGTGACGCCCGCCTCGACGAGGCGCGTGCGCAGCTCGTCGAGATCACGCAGCGTCCCGTCTTCGCGGACGTGGACGGTCGTCGGCAGGTTCACCGCGCCGGGGATGTGTCCGGCGATCGGATCCATCGGCTCGACCTCGCCGCGGAAGCGCTCCGCCGCCCGGACATCGAGCAGGATGCCGGATGCGGCGAGCGCTGCGGCCTCGTCGATCGTGAGGCTGTCACCGGTGATGTCGCCGAGCACGACGTCGCCTGGTTCCGGCGTGACCTCGCCGGTCTCGACCTCGCCACCCGCAGCCTGCCAGGCTTTCCAGCCGCCGTCGAGCACTCGGACGTCGACGCCGCCCTGGCGCAGCATCCACCATGCGCGCGACGCGGGAAGACCGCCGGCATCGTCATAGGCGATGACGACGTCGCCGTCATCGACACCCCATCGGCGAGCGGCATCCTGAACCTGTTGCGTGGTGGGAAGCGGATGACGGCCCTCATCCGGTCGGCCATGCCGTGAAAGCTCGGTCTCGAGGTCCACGTACACGGCGCCGGGGATGTGGCCCGCGCGGTGATCCGCCCGTCCATCAGGGCGATCGAGGCGCCAGCGCACATCGAGGATGCGCACCCCGCCGTCGATCAGATTCTGAAGCTCTGCCGCGCTCACCAGTTGAGACATGGCTTCAGGCTACGACGCGTCAGTCGCGGTCGCCGCCCTCGTCCGCGTCGTCCTCGTCGTCATCCGCGTCGTCGTCGGACTCCGCCGGCTCGGCGACCTCGGGGTCGAGCTCGATGATCTCGTCGCCCTCCTCGAGGACATCGACGTCATCGGCGTCCTCCTCTTCGGCGCCAGATGCGGCGGCGACGCCCTCCGGACGGATGAGCTCGCGGACCTCGGCCATGAAGCTGTTCAACTGCTGCTGCTGCCAGCGCAGCTGACGCGTGCGGTCCTCGGCGTCGCGCAGGACGTCGGTGGTGTGGCCGGTGACGGTGCTGACGATCTTCTGAGCCTTCTGACGCGCACGGTCGAGGGTCTCGCGTGCGCGGACCTGCGCATCGGCTTCGATCGCCTGGGCCTGCGAGCGCATCAGCTTCTCGTAGTCATCGGCCTTCGCCGAGATGCGCTTGGAGTGCTCGAGAGACGCCGCGACCTGCTCGTTCGCGTCGGTGGTGATGCGCTCGGCGTGGGCGACCGCCTGATTGTGCAGGAGCAGGAATTCCTGTTGGGCGTCGTCCTGACGGCGGGTCAGTGTCTCTTCGAACTCGAGGACGCGGGCATTCATCTCGCGCACCTCGCGCTCGGCATCCGCTCGCTGCTGCGTCGTCTCGCGGGTGACCATCGAGCGGAGCGCTGCAGCGCCCTTCTCGGCCTCGGTGCGGATGGTCGCGGCCTCCTGCTCGGCCTGGTTCACCTTCTCGGCCGCGTGCGCGGCTTCCCGCTCGATGCCCGCCTGGTGAGCGGTGTACTCGGTATCGATGCGCAAGCGCACCTGATCGGCGTCGTGCTGAGCCTGGGTGGTGACGCGATCGACCTCGGCGGCGAGCTCCGCGCGGCGGCCATCTGCCTCTTCGCGCGCGGCCTGGAGCAGACGCTCGGCCTGCACGGCGGCGTTCTGGATCAGGACGGATGCCTGCTCCTCGGCGACCCGGAGCACAGCCTCGAACTGCAGGCGGGAGCCCTCGGTGTCGGCCTCGTCCTTCGGGGCGTCGACCAGCTCGTTCGACAGTGCGGTGATCCGCTGGTCCGACTCCTCGACCTGCGCGCGAGCGGCGGCGAGGTCCGCCTCGAGGGCTGCGATGCGCTCTTCATCAGCCGCACGAGCCTCGGCCAGCTGCGACTCCTGCTGCTTCTCGATCTCGGCGATTCTGGCGTCGCTCTCGGCGGCGCGCGTCTCGCTCTCCGAGCGCGCGGACTCGAGCTCGGCGCGCACTGCTTCGACCTCGCGGCTCACGCCGGATCGGGCTTCTGCGACCTCGGACTCGGCGCGCTGAACCTGCATGCGAAGGCCGGCGATCGCGGCATCCACCTCACCGCGGTCGTAGCCGCGGAAGCCGACGGTGAACGAGTCCTGCTCACGGGTGGGGCCCTGGGCGAGCTGGTCGAAGAAGTCGGCTCCGTGCTCGGCGGTGTTCTCGACGGATTCGGTCACGATGGACACCTTTCGGAGCGGTGGGAGAAGGGGCGACGAGCCCGATTCCCAGCCTAACCAGTACGCGTGCGCGCCGACACTGTCGCGACGATAAACTGCCGTCGTCCCCCGACTGAAGGAACCAGCGATGCCGCGTTTCGACCTGCCAGCAGAGCAGCTGCGCACCTACCGGCCCGAGGTGGCGGAGCCGGCCGACTTCGACGACTTCTGGGAGCAGACGCTCGCCGAATCCCGCGAGCTCGCCGCTCCCATCCAGCTGCGCCGTATCGACTCGCCGCTGCAGTCGGTCGAGGTCTATGACGTCACGTTCAGCGGGTTCGGCGGCGACCCCGTCGGCGGATGGCTGCTGCTGCCGGCGGATGCCGACGACGCCGTCCCGGCGGTCATCGAGTACAACGGCTACGGCGGCGGTCGGGGCCTGCCGCACGAGAGGCTGGCGTGGGCGGCATCCGGCTATGCACATTTCTTCATGGACACCCGCGGCCAGGGCAGCGGGTGGGGAACCGGCGGCGTGACGCCTGACCCGCACGGCTCAGGGCCCGCGGTGCCCGGGTTCATGACGCGCGGCATCGACGACCCGAACGACTACTACTACCGTCGCGTCTACACCGACGCCGTGCTCGCGATCGACGCGATCCGCTCGCTCGACCGCGTCGACGAGACGCGAGTGGCCGTGACCGGCACCAGCCAGGGCGGCGGGATCGCGATCGCCGCCGCTGCCCTCTCAACCGGGCTCATCGCAGCGATGCCGGACGTGCCGTTCCTGTGCCAGTTCGAGCGGTCCGTCGGACTGACCGAACGCGACCCGTACGCCGAGGTCGTCCGATATCTTGCCGTGCATCGGGATGCCGCGGAACGCACGTTCGAGACGCTGTCGTACTTCGACGGCGTGAACCTCGCTCGTCGTGCCACCGCACCCGCGCTGTTCTCGGTCGCACTGATGGACCCGGTGTGCCCGCCGTCGACGGTGTACGCCGCGCGGAATCACTGGGGCGGCACCGCCGACATCGTCGAGTACGCCTTCAACGAGCACGAGGGCGGGCTGGGCATGCAGTGGCAGAAGCAGGCCTCGTTCCTCGCGGAGCGGCTCGCCGGCTGAGACCGCCGCGGCTGAGGTCGCTTCAAAGAGCGCAAATGACCGCATCTGCGGCTGAGATGCGCTCATTGCGCTTCCTGACGATCAGACGGTCAGCAGCACCTTCGTGGCGCGCCGCTCGTCCATGGCCCGGTATCCCTCGGCGGCGTCTTCGAGCGGCAGGGTCAGGTCGAAAACGGCGCCCGGGTCGATGGCACGGTCCCAGATCAACTGGATGAGCTCGGGCAGGAAACGACGCACGGGCGCCGGGCCGCCGTGCAGGTGCACGCCGGAGAAGAAGAGTTCCTCACCGGGGAGCGCGACATCATGCGAGACGCCGACGTACCCGACGTGTCCGCCGGCCCGTGTGGAGCGGATCGCCTGCATCATCGACTCCTGGGTGCCGACCGCTTCGATGGTCGAGTGCGCACCGAGCCCGTTCGTGAGCTCCTTGATCCTGGCCACGCCGTCGTCGCCGCGCTCTTCGACGATGTCGGTCGCGCCGAACTTCCGGGCCAGCTCCTGGCGATCGGCATGCCGACTCATCGCGATGATCCTTTGTGCACCGAGCTGCTTCGCGGCGAGGATGCCGAGCAGGCCGACCGCACCGTCGCCGACCACAGCGACGGTCTTGCCGGGACCAACCTCAGCCGCGACCGCGGCGAACCAGCCGGTTCCGAGCACGTCCGAGGCGGCCAGCAGTGCGGGGATCAGATCAGCGTCGGGCTGTCCCGGCGTTGCGACCAGCGTGCCGTCCGCGTGCGGAACGAGTGCGTACTCCGCCTGCGTTCCGAACTGTCCCATCGGCACGACGTGCACGCAACGGGACTGGTATCCGGCCTGGCAGATCTCGCAGGTGTTGTCGGAGGCCATGAACGAACCGACGACGAAGTCGCCGACCTTCACGTTCTTCACATCGGAGCCGATCTCCTCGACGACGCCGACGTACTCGTGCCCCATTGGCGACTCGTGCACGCTGTCGGTGCCTCGATAGGGCCACAGGTCGGAGCCGCAGATGCAGGTCGCGGCGATCTTGATGACGGCATCCGTCGACCGGGTGATGGTCGGCTTCTCGCGCTGTTCGACCCGGACGTCACCGGGTCCGTGCATGACTACTCCGCGCATGTGTGCGCTCCTTCTGTTCCGTTCCCTGTTCTGTTCCCTCAGTCAACTCCTTCCGGCCGCGCACCGGGAGTGCCTGGCGAGCCGTGTACCGACAGGGCACCCCACAGGAGACGAGTCGCGACCTACGCTTGCGGCATGGACAACCGAGCCGAGGTGCGCGAGTACCTCTCGTCACGGCGCGCGAAGATCTCCCCGGAACAAGCCGGCATCGTCGGCGGTGCGAATCGTCGCGTGCCAGGGCTTCGCCGCTCCGAAGTCGCGATGCTCGCGGGCGTGAGCGTCGAGTACTACGCGAAGGTTGAGCGAGGAGCGATCGCCGGCGCGTCCTCGTCGGTGCTCGACGCGATCTCCCGTGCCCTCCAGCTCGACGATACCGAGCGTGCACACCTGTTCGATCTCGCGCGCGCGGCCGACGGCATCCCGACATCGGGGCGCGCCCGCCGGCGGGCCGCATCATCCGCGCCGCCGCGCCCCAGCCTGCAATGGGCGCTGGATGCTCTCACCGGCGCCGCCGCATTCGTACGCGACCAGCATCAGGATCTCGTCGCGGTGAATGCGCTCGGCAGGGCGCTCTTCTCCCCGATGATCGGCGAGAACGGGCGGACGCCGAACTTCGCTCGGTTCCAGTTCCTCGACCCGGCGTCGCGTGACTTCTACCCGGACTGGGACCTGTTCGCCGAGATGTGCGTGGCGATCATGCGGGCGGAGGCCGGTCGCGACCCGCACGACAAGGGACTCCAGGATCTGGTGGGCGAGCTGTCGACGCAGAGCGAGAGATTCCGTCGCCTGTGGGGTGCTCACGACGTCCGCACTCACGGTACCGGCACGAAGAGGTACCGGCATCCGATCGTCGGCGACCTGACCCTCGCGTATGAAGAACTCGCACTGACCGCCGAACCGGGTCAGGTGATGATGGTCTACACGGCCGAGCCCGGCTCACCGTCCGCCGAGCGCCTCGGCCTGCTCGCGAGCTGGGCGGCGGAGCATCCGGCGCCGGCCCCACGAGACGCCGCGTCCTGACCCCTTCCGCCCGCGGTCAGGCGTGCAGCGCGCGGATCCGGTCGAGGTCGGCGCGGACATCCGCCGGCTCATCATCGAGTGGCATGTTGTCGGCGTCCAATGCGCCGTCGAGTCCGGCGTCCGAGGCGAGCGCGGCGAACAGCGGGGCGAGGTCGGATTGCGCCTCGCCTCGCTCCGCGACGAGCTCGAACGTCTTCCCGATCGCGGCATCCGAGGTGAGAGCCGCCACGAGTACGTCGGCGATCTGCGATCGGGCGATGGCGCCGTCGGCCGGGCTGCCTGCGTGACGCGTGTCGCCCTGCAGGACCTGCAGGTGATGCTGGTCGTAGTCGTTGTAGTCGAACCACGCCGGCCGCACGATCGTGTACGGGTGACCGCTCGCCCGGACGAGCCGCTCGGAGCGGCGCTTCCAGTCGTGCGCTCTCGTGGAGCGGTTGTATGAGCCTTCCCGGTACGTGACCCCGATGGCTGTCATCAGGGCGATGCGCACCGGCCGGTCGCCGATCGCTTCCAGGACGTTGCGAACCCCGCCGTAGTCGACCTCTCGAATGTCCTGCGCGGAACCGTGAGCGCCGTGGGTGAACACGACAGCGTTGATGTCGCGAACCGCGTCGGCGAGAGACTCGGGGTCGGTGAGATCGCCAGTCACGACGCTTTTCCCGGTGCCGCGACTGAGAATGCGGATGCTGTGACCGGCATCGGTTGCGACGCGAGCGACGTAGCTGCCGATGCTGCCGGCGCCTCCCACGAGAAGGACGTCGAGATTCGTCATGGTGCTCCTTCGTCTGCCGCGGATCGTGCGGCGGTCTTGATCTCGGCGAGGGCGCTCATGAAGCCCTCCGAACAGCCGCTGGCCCCGGCGAGGCGTTGTACGTCGATGGTGTCGACGTCGAGCCCGACGATCTCGTCGCCGAGCGCATCGGCGAACCGCTGCTGGTGGCCGAGGGATGCGGTGTCTTCGGCAGGGGTGGTGAGGCTGACGGCGGTGACGACGCCGCCTTCGAGGGTGAGCGTGACGTCTTGGTGAGACGGGAGTGATCCGTACCAGCCGGTCGCCTCGTACGTGCCGTCGGCGTATTCGGAAGGCAGCGCGGAAGATTCCGGTGCTGGAGTCGAGTTCGCGGCGCAGCCGCCGAGGCCCGCCCCGAGCATCACAGCGCCGAGCGCGGCAGATCGTCCCCGCACCCGCATCATGCTTCCGGGATCTCGCGCCCGAACGTCTCTATCGTGATGTCCTCGGGATCCGGGCCGCGGCGAACGTCGGTGTCGAGCGCGTCGATGGCGGCGAGCTCATCCGCTGTCAGTTCGAAGTCGAACACGGCGAAGTTCTCGGCGATCCGGGCCGGACGCACCGATTTGGGCAGAGCAGAACGACCCTGCTGCAGATGCCAGCGCAGCATCGCCTGAGCCGGTGACTTGCCGTGCTCCGCCGCGATCGCCTTCAGCGTCAGATCATCGAACGCGGATGCTCCGTTGGGGCGATACGCAGTGATACCGCCGATCGGCGACCAGGCCTGGGTGACCGTGCCGGCGGAGGAGTCAGCATTCTGCACCGCGCGCTGTTGGAAATACGGGTGCACTTCGATCTGGTTGATCGCCGGAACGATGCTCGTCTCGGCCTCGAGGCGGTCCAGATGATCGGTCATGAAGTTGCTGACGCCGATCGCGCGGACCCGACCATCGGCGAGCAGCCTCTCGAGTGCCCTGTACGCGCCGACGGTCAGATCGAAACGCGACGGGAGCGCTTGGTGCAGGATCAGCAGGTCGAGCCGGTCGACGCCGAGCTTGCCGGTGGACTTCTCGAACGCATGCAGAGTCTCGTCATAGCCGTAGTCGCTGATCCACACCTTGGTCTCGATGAAGATCTCGTCGCGAGAGAGGCCGGACCGGCGAATCGCCTCGCCGACCTCTCGCTCGTTGCCGTAGGCGGCCGCCGTATCGATCAGGCGGTAGCCCGTCTCGAGTGCCGTCGTGACCGCTGCGACGGTCTCCTCGGGGGCGGCCTGGAAGACGCCGAAGCCGAGGGCCGGCATCGTGACGCCGTTGTTCAGATTGAGGTTCATGGTCATGAGGTCATTCCACTCCGTCCGCGGCATCCGGAACAGTGCAGGCCGTTCCGGGTACTGGCAGTGCCTCCCTCCCTCGGGTGACTCGGCGTACGGTCGGATCATGGACACCAGAGGCGAAGTGCGCGAGTTCTTCTCGACGAGGCGCGCACGCATCACCCCCGACCAGGCAGGCCTGCCGGCGTACGGCACCAACCGACGGGTCCCTGGACTGCGCCGTGAAGAGGTGGCGATGCTGGCCGGCGTCAGCGTCGACTACTACACGCGGATCGAGCGGGGTGATCTGTCCGGCGCATCGGACGGCGTCCTCGACGCCCTGGCACGGGCCCTGCAGCTCGACGACGCCGAGACGGCGCACATGTTCGATCTCGCCCGGATCGCCAGTGCCTCGCCGATCGCGCACAAACCGCGCAAGAAGACCGATGAGCTGCGTCCAAGCATCCTGCGCCTGCTCTCGGCCATCACGGAGGCGCCGGCGATCATCCGCGACAACTACTTCGACTATCGCGCCGCGAACGACCTCGGCCGCGCGCTCTACGCACCGGTCTTCGCAGAGGCTGCTCCGAACAGCGCACGTTTCGCCTTTCTGAATCCCGCCGCGCAGGATTTCTTTCCGGACTGGGACCGAAACACGCAGGAGCTCGTCGCGACCATGCGCGGCGAGGCCGGCCGCAACCCGTTCGACAAGAAGCTCACCGACCTCGTGGGCGAACTGTCGACGCGCAGCGAACGGTTCCGCACCCTCTGGGCTGCCCACAACGTGCGTTACCACCGCACCGGCGTCAAGCGGATCAATCATCCGATCGTCGGAGAGCTCGAACTCACCTATGAAGCGTTCGAGTTGCCGGCCGACCCCGGGCTGCAGCTGTCCACCTACACCGCCGAGCCCGGATCGCCCTCGGAGGACAAGCTCCGACTGCTGGCCAGCTGGGCCGCACCGGACACCACGGGGGGTCCGTCCCTGGCATCCGATGCAACCGACCACACGCAGATCTGAAGGGAGATCGACCGTGCACACGCGCACTCTCGGCCAAGGCCTGCAGGTCTCCGCCATCGGCCTCGGCGCTATGGGGATGTCCCAGAGCTACGGCCCGAACCCCGGCGACCGCGAGGCCATGTTCGGCGTGCTCCGCTACGCGGTCGAGCACGGCGTCACCTTCATCGACACAGCCGAGGTCTACGGGCCGTTCGACAACGAGGAACTCGTCGGGGAGGCCATCGCTCCGATCCGTGACGAGGTCGTGGTCGCGACGAAGTTCGGGTTCGACATCGTGGACGGCGTCTCGCGCGGAACGGACTCGCGGCCGGAGCACATCCGCCGTGCGGCGGAAGGCTCGTTGCAGCGCCTGGGTGTCGAGGCGATCGACCTGCTCTACCAGCACCGTGTCGACCCGACGGTTCCGATCGAGGACGTCGCAGGGACGGTCGGCGAGCTCGTTGCCGAGGGCAAGGTGAAGCACTTCGGCCTGTCCGAGGCGGGGGTGGGCACGATCCGTCGCGCGCACGCCGTGCATCCGGTCACCGCCGTGCAGAGCGAATACTCCCTCTGGACGCGCGACCCGGAGGCCGGGGCGCTGGCGACGTGCGCGGAGCTGGGCATCGGCTTCGTGCCGTTCAGTCCGTTGGGCAAGGGATTCCTCACCGGGACGGTCAGCGCCGACGCAACCTTCGGCACCGGCGAGATCCGTGCGCGCGTCCCGCGCTTCGAGCCCGAGAACCTCCGCGCCAACCAGGGGCTCGTCGACCGGGTCCGGAGTCTCGCCGCCGGGCGGGATGCGACCCCGGGGCAGGTGGCCCTGGCGTGGCTGCTGGCGCAGCATCCCTTCATCGTGCCGATTCCTGGTACGAGACGCCGTGAACGTATCGACGAGAACATCGCTGCCACCCAGGTCGCCCTGTCGGCGGACGACATCGTCGAGCTGAACGGGCTCGCCGACCGCATCGGTGTCGCAGGCGATCGTTACGACGAAGCGGGGATGGCAGCGGTCGGCCTCTGAGGCGCGTCGACGATTCTGCTCTGAGCAGAACGGCTCCCGCCGCGGCGGGGCACGGCGTTACCGTGAACCATGGCTGACATCCTCGATTTCCCCGATCGCTCCACACCGCCTCCACCCGAGCCGCTGTGGCGTCACATGCTCGGCGATCAGTTGCGCCGCAGGCGACACGAGAACCAGGAGACGCTCGGCGAGACCGCCGCGAAGGCCGGGGTGTCGCCGCAGTACCTCTCCGAAGTCGAGCGCGGGCTCAAGGAGCCGTCCAGCGAGATGATCGCCGCGATCGCCGGCGCCCTGGACACCACGCTCATCGACCTCACCAGCAGCGTCGCAGATGACTTGCGCGCGGCTTCGGTGCCGGCATCCGCCGCCGTCCCCGTCTCCGTGTCGGCCGGCCGCGGCGCGTTCGCCCTCGCGGCGTGACGCGCGTCGACAGTCTGGGGTCCGGGAACACGGATGTCGGACGGATGCTGCCGAATCACCCGGCATCCGTGCATCCGGCCCCCGAACTGTCGTCCTAAGCGGCCGTCCGCTCACCGAGCACGGTGTCGATCAGCCCGTACTCGAGCGCTGCCGATGCCGTGAACACCCGGTCCCGGTCGGTGTCGGCGCGCAGCGCCTCGACCGTCCGACCGGTGTGACGGGCGAGGATCGCCTCCATATCCGCTCGCACGCGCACGACCTCGTCGGCGGCGAGGATGAGGTCGGGGATCGCCCCGCGCGACTGTCCGGCCGGCTGATGCAGCACGATGCGCGCGTGCGCGAGGGCAGCACGCTGCCCCGCCGCCCCGGCCGCTGCGAGCAGCGCCGCCGGCCCGATCGCCTGCCCGACGACGGTGGTGGCGACGGCCGGTCGGATGTGCTGCATGGTGTCGTGGATCGCCAGCGCAGCGCCGGGGTCGCCGCCCTCGCTGTTGATGTAGAACTGGATGCCGGTGTCCGGGCTGTCCGCGTCGAGATGCAGCAGCTGCGCGATCAGCGCGTTCGCGACGCCCGCGTCGATGCCGGTGCCGAGGTAGATGACCCGCTCGGACAACAGCTGCGAGTAGACGTCCATGATTCGCTCGCCGCGCGGATGCTGCGCGATGACGTTGGGGATCGTGTAGCCGCTCATCACTTCTCTCCTTCGAGGCCGAGCCCCACACGCGCCCTGCGACGGGGGAACACATCGCCGATCGATGTCGCGATCTCGTCGATGAAGCCGTACTCTTCGGCTTCGACCGCCGTATACCAGCGGTCATGCAGTGAGTCCTCGAAGACGCGGCCCGGCTGCTGGCCGGTGTCGTCGGCGATCAGGCCGAGCACGGTGTCGCGCATCTGGCGGAGGTCGTCGGCCTGGATCTCGATCTCGGCGGCCGAACCGCCGATGCCGGCCGAACCCTGATGCATGAGGATGCGCGCGTGCGGAAGCGCGCGACGCTTGCCCTTGGTCCCTGCGGAGAGAAGGAACTGTCCTGCGCTGGCTGCGAGCCCGAGGGCGAGCGTTGCCACGTCGTTCGAGATCATGCGCATGACGTCGCGGATGGCGAGCATCGACGGAACCGAACCTCCTGGCGAGTGGATCCACAGGGCGATGTCCGCGACCGGATCCTCCGCCGAGAGGGTGAGCAGCTGGGTCATCAGCAGCGTGCCGTTGTCATCGTCGAGGGCGCCGTCGAGCACGAGGATGCGTTCGTGGAACAGTGCGCGTCGGGCTTCGGGGCCGAACTGCGGGATCGGTGTCTCTTCGCTCATGCCCCCACTCTGCGAGCCCTCCGGGGTCGCGTGGCGCGAATCCGCTCTGAGCGGCTCTGCTCTCGGCAGAGGCCGTACCTCAGACGGAGAACAGGGCCGCGAGATGTCTCGTCCCGCGGCCCTGTTCGGCAGTGGTGCTAGGCCATGGCCACCGCGCGTCGGTGACTGACCCGGTGACCGACCCAGAACCCGATCGCGATCAGACCGGCCAGGGCGATGCCGAGCATCCACGGAAGCATCGACGGTGCGGCGCCGGCGGTCGCCGTTGCGAGCGTTCCGGAGCCGTCAGCGATACGACCGTTGCCGTCTGCGAGTGCGGCGGCACCCGTCTCGAGCCTGGCTCCGCCGTCGGCGAGGGTGCCCGTTCCTTCGGCGACCGTCATCGCGCCATCGGAGAGCGTGCCGAGCCCGGTGTCGAGGTCGAATGCGCCCTGCTGCAACGTCGAGGTGCCCTCAGCGAGCGTCGCTGCGCCTTCGGACAGGCTCGTCGCACCCGAGTTCAGGCGGACTGCGCCATCGTGGAGCGTCGTCGCGCCTGCGGAGAGCGTCGTCAGGCCGCCCGACAGCGTACCTGCACCGGTCGCGAGCTCGGCGGTGCCGGACTTCAGCGGCTTGAGGCCGGAGGCGAGCTGCTTCGCACCGGACTGCAGCTCAGCGGTTCCCGCCTTCAGCGCCTGAGCTCCGAGCAAGAGGGCGGGCGCGCCCTTCTTCTGGTCGACCAAAGCGACCGTGCCCGGCCAGAGGGTCTTGACGCCCGCGACCTCGACGGTCGCACCGTGGACGAGACCGTTCGCGCCAGCAGCGAGGGCAGCCGCATGGCCGGCGGCCACAACAGTTCCATCTGCGAGCGCCAATGCTCCAGTCGCGGCCGGGGCGATGCCATCGACCTGAGCATTGACAACCCTTGCCAGCTGGACGAGACTCGCCAGATCCGGGTTGGTCTTCGCCAGTTCAGTCAGCTTGTCCGCCAGCGCCTTCGAGTTTTGCGAGGCGGAGGACACCGTCCCGGCCAGCGCCTCCTTGTTATTCAGCAGGTACTGAATCTGCTCAGACGCCACCTTTTCGGCGAGTCCGTCGCTGAACGCCTGGGCGTTGACGTCGAGGCCCACTGCGTACTGGTGCGCACCGTTGACACCGTCGTTGAGGTTCGTCACCCCTTCGAGCACCTTCTGCGCACCGGCGTCCACTTGCGCGGCGCCGCCGGAGACCTTCTCGGCCCCTGCGACCGCGGACTGCGCGCCGAGGTCGGCCTTCAGCAGACCGGCGGCGAGCTTCTGCGCACCCGAGAGCGCCGACTGCGCACCGTTGTCGAGGCGCGCGGCGCCCGACTCGGCGCTCGCGGTTCCGGCCGCGAGCGTGCCTGCGCCGGTGGCGAGCGTGGCTGCACCCGTCGACGCCTTCAGCGCCCCGGCGGCGAGTTTCTGCGATCCGTCGTGGGCGCTCGATGCGCCGGCTGCGAGGCTCTCGGTTCCGTCCGCGAGCTTCTGAGCTCCGGCGGACAGGTCCTGCGCTCCGGTGGCGAGCTCGGCCGAGCCGTCGCGGGCTGTTCCCGTTCCGTCCGACAGCTCGGCGGCACCCGCCGCGATCTTTCCGGTCGTGAGGAAGAAGATCATCACCATCGCTGCGAGAAGCAGAGCGAGGATGATGACGGTGATGCGCACGCCGTTGCCGTGCGCGTGAGGCTTAGAACTCGTCATCGAGGGCTCCAGAGGTCAGTGGCGTCGTTGCCACTCGCGAGTGTAGGAGCGCACGGGCCGAAGTCGTCCGGCTTTGCGACTGGGTACTAAGTTTCAGATCCGCTGGGACTCGGTTTCTTGTAGTGATCCGACAACAGCGAATGCGCGAGCGAGGTCGGCGATCAGATCTCCGGCGTTCTCGAGGCCGATCGAGAGACGCAGGACGGCGGCATCCGGACGTGCGTCCGCCGGCACAGGGCGGTGCGTCAGAGCGGCCGGATGCTGGATGAGCGAATCCACTCCCCCGAGCGACACCGCGTGCGTGAACAGGTTGACGGCGGATGCCACCCGACTCGCCGCCGCATACCCACCGCGCATCCGCATCGCGATCATCGCGCCGGTGCCGCGCATCTGACGCTCGAGGATCCCCTGCGGATCTCCATCGAGACCGGGGAAGAACACCTCGTCGACCTCGGGCCGATCGATGAGCCATTGCACGACCTGCTGCGCGTTCTCCTGCTGCTGGCGGATCCGCACCGGCAGCGTCGTGAGACCGCGGTGCAGCAGGTAGGCGCCGAGCGGATGCAGCAGCCCACCGGTCACCGCACGAACGCGGCGCAGAGCCTCGGCGATCTCCTCGCTGCACGCGACGACGCCGGCGATCACGTCGCCGTGGCCGCCGAGGTACTTCGTCGCGCTGTGCAGCGACATGGCTGCGCCGTGGTCGAGCGGGTTCTGCAGGATGGGCGTTGCGAACGTGTTGTCGACCACGACGGGAACATCGCCCGCCCCGGCCACGACAGCGGCGATGTCGACGAGGTCGAGCGTCGGGTTCGCCGGCGTCTCCATGACGACGAGCCCGGTGTCGGGGCGGATGCTGACGCCCACCTCGGACGCATGGCAGAAGGTGACCTCGGTGCCGAGCAGGCCTGAACCGAGCAGGTGATCCGTTCCGCCGTACAACGGTCGCACTGCTACGACGTGATGCTTGCCCGTTGCCGCCGTCATCGCGAGGATCACGGCCGTCATCGCGGCCATGCCGGAGGAGAACGCGACAGCCGCCTCGGCGTGCTCCATCTCGGCCAGCGCGTCCTCGAACCGTGCGACCGTCGGGTTCCACAGCCGTTGGTACACGAGGCTGCCGTCGGCGATCGGCCGACCGCCTGTCGCCATCGCCTCGTACGAGTCGCCGCCGCGCTCGATATCGGGCAACGGATTGGTCGTGGACAGGTCGATCGGCAGAGCGTGGACGCCGAGGTCCTGGAGGTCTCCACGGCCGCTGTGCACCGCGATCGTGTCGGGGTGGAGCGGGTGCGGCGAGGAGTCGAAGGGCGAGTGCGGCATTGCAGTCATGCTCTCTACGTTGCCGGAATCCCGGTGAGAATGGGAGAATTCGACTGCATCCGCCGCCTGAACGCGTGGATGCAGAATTTTCGACGGATTCGACGGGATCAGAGGTGACCAGGTTGGCGAAAGCGCAACTCGACGAGGTCGACCTCGAGATCCTCGCCGCGCTCAGCACGCGCGCCGACCTCACGAACAAGGCGCTGGCGCAGCGGCTGGGGCTCGCAGAGTCGACGTGCGCGCACCGCGTGCGCAGCCTGCGCGATCGCGGCATCATCCGCGACACCCGCGTCCGCCTCGACACGGCAGCGCTGGGCTTCCCGCTCGAGGCCATCATCAAGGTGCGACTGGCCAACCACACCGGCGAGAAGGTCAACGCCCTGTTCGATGCGCTCGTCGCGACACCACGGGTGCTGCAGGTGTTCCACGTCGCCGGCGTCGATGACTTCCTGGTGCACGTCGCGGTTCAGGACGCCACGGCGCTGCGCGACATCGTCCTCGAGCACATCACGGTGCATCCGGTCGTCCGCGGAACCGAGACCCAGCTGGTCTTCGAGCTGCGCGACGGCCGCGGCGTGATCAGGTAGCGCGCCCGTCGCGCTGCTCATTCCTGTCGACGCTGCAGAAGTTTCCGCCGCGCGAACAGCTTTGGACAGCGCGGGGCAGGGAACAGCAGCGCGAGCGCGGGAACAGCAGCGCGAGCGCGGGAACAGCAGCGCGGGCGCCTCCCGATAAGGCGAGGTCCTACCGGCGCAGCAGCTTCTTCCAGCGCCTCTGCATGACGACCGGGATGGGCTGGGTGACCACGACATCCACGTTCAACGAGCTGTTGTCCGGTCCGACGATCGCGATCGGGGTGGTCAGCGTCGGCTCGAGCGGATCGACCGGCATCCTCATCAGCGCCCGGTGGGCGCGGACGTAGGCCGGGATCAGGATCACGACCGCACCCACCCACGCGAGCGGGTTGCTCATCGCGACGCCGGCGAAACCGAGCACCGCACCGAGCGCGACAGCTGCCGCCACACGGGCGAACAACTCGACGACCCCGGTGATCGTCGGGATCATCGCCTGCCCGAGTCCCTGCAGCGCTCCGCGCAGCACGAACAGCACTCCCAGCAGCGAGTAGGTCGACCCGTTGATGATGAGCATGAGGTGGGCGCTGTCCACGACCTCGTCGGCTCCGTCTCCGACGAAGAGACGGACGAGATTCGTGCCGAATGCGATGAGCACGACTCCCAGGACGAGTGAGGCGATGATCGCCATCCAGGTGGCCTGCACGACGCCGGCGCGAATGCGGTCGGGGCGACGACCGCCGAAGTTCTGCGCGACGTACATCGAAACGGCGAGCCCCAGCGAGGCGAGCAGAGCGGTTGCGAGACTGTCGACCCGGGATGCCGTCGTGTAGGCGGCGATGGCCTCGGGGCCCAGGACGTTCAGCGCCACCTGCACGACAAGGGTACCGATCGCGATGATGGATGCCTGGAACCCCATCGGCAGGCCGAGCCGAAGGTGGTCGAAGATATCGCCCCGTGTGATGCGCCAGTCTTCGCGCCGCACGTGCAGCACAGGCATCCGCCGCCTGACGAACTCGAGGCAGAGCAGCACGGAAACGGCCTGCGCGACGACGGTCGCGAGAGCCGCGCCGGCGACGCCCCACCCGACCGGACCGACCAGCACGATCACGAGGACGACGTTCAGCGCGCACGCGATCGTGAGGAACACCAACGGCGTCTTGGAGTCGCCGATCGCACGGATGATCGCCGACAGGTAGTTGAAGAACATCGTCGCGCCGCCGCCGAGGAAGCTGATCTGCGTGAACAGCGTCGCCTCCGCGAGCAGCTCGGGCGGTGTTCGCATGAGCACGAGGACGGGCTCTGCGAGCAGAGGGCCGCCGACCGTGATCAGGATGCTGGCGACTGCGGCCAGCAGGGTTCCGGTGGTGACCGAGCGGCGCACCGCTGCGGAGTCCCGGGCGCCGAAGGCCTGTGCGGTCGGGATCGCGAATCCGCTCGTCATGCCCCAGGCGAATCCGAGCAGCAGGAACAGCAGGCTGCCGGTCGCGCCGACCGCGGCGAGGGAGCCCACGCCCAGCTCACGACCGACGACCACCGTGTCGACGACCTGGTACAGCTGCTGGACGACGTTGCCGATCAGCAGAGGGACGGAGAACGCGAGGATGACGCGCCAAGGGCGCCCGGTGGTGAGGGAGGTGGCCATGCGGGGGAACGGCTTCCGGAGACGAAGATCGGGGGGAATCGGCTCGCCGAGGATCGGCGAGCGCCCAGTCTATCGAATCGATTCGGAAGCGACAGTGCGCACGCCGACGATTCGCGGCGCCGACTTCACCGACGAAACCGGGGCGGGCGCGGGCGGCGTGACGGATGCCGTTACCTCTGGACGCTGCGGCGTCGGCCGTGCCTGGAACGCCCTGACGAGCGGGCGCGCGAGACCGCCGAGCACGAGAGCCGCGACGAGGCCGCCGACTGCGGCGAGCGCAGGAATCCACTGCCCCGAGAACCCGGACGTGAGGCTCAGCAGCGCCCCGCCGATCCATGCGGCGGATGCTCCGCCCGCGATCCCGGCGGCACCGAACGCGAGTGCGACCAGAGCCACGATCGCGCAGACGAGAGCGATGCCTGCCCCTGAGATGCCGACCCACAGGAAGAACTCTGCAAGGTCTCTAACCATTCCGATCGTTGACATCCTGACCCCCCGGTCGACTATCTGATTCAACGGTACGCACGACCGCGGACATCCGCATCCATCGGAAGGATGATGTTATTGAAACGGGTCCAAGAAGCGTGAGGTCGCGCCGGGAGGACCATGATGGAGATGTGGCTGTTCCTCTCTCCGAACTGACGCGGATGCCGGATCCGCAGCTCGTCTACGCCGCCGACGGAACCCGGTTGGCGACCTACACGTGGGGCGAGTTCGATGCGCCGGTCGTGGTGATCGTCCACGGCTTCGCCTCGAACGTGCGCGACAACTGGGTGCTCACCGGCTGGGTGCGAGAGCTCACGCGCGCCGGCTACCGAGTGCTCGCCCTCGACCAGCGCGGGCACGGCAACAGCGACAAGCCGCATGAACCGGATGCCTACGCGATCCGCACCCTCGTCGGGGACGTCGAGACGGTCATGGACACCTACCTCGTGGAAGAAGCCTTCTACGTCGGGTACTCGCTCGGCGCCCGCGTGGGCTGGGAGGTCGTGCGCGATCTTCCGCAGCGCATCGACCGTGCCGTGCTGGGCGGCGTGCCGGACGGCATCCCTCTGGAGCGACTCGACCTCGACCAGGTGCGCGCGTACGCGGACGACGGCACGCCGGTGACGGATCAGGCGACGCAGAACTACATCGCTCTCACGGAGCGGGTGCCGGGCAACGATCTCCATTCGCTCGTCGCGCTGGCTGAGGGAATGCGCAGGACGCGGACCGTCGACCCGGACCCGGCGAACGCGCCGACCAGGCCGATCCTGTTCGCCACCGGATCGGAGGATGCCATCATCGCCGGCTCCCGAACCCTGGCGGAGGCGGCGCCCGAAGGGACGTTCTTCGAGATCCCCGGCCGTCACCACTTCAACGCGCCGGGGTCGCGCGCGTTCAAGGATGCTGCGCTGGAGTTCCTCGGCCGCGCCTGACCCGCTTCAACGAGCCCAACCCCGGGAGAGCGGTCTACGCTCGGATCATGCCAACTGTGATCCCCGCCATCGTCGCACCCTCAGCCACCGAGGCCCTCTTCACCGGCAGCGTCGAACGCCGTGATGTCGGGCCGAAGGACGTCCGCATCGACATCCGCTGGGCCGGCATCTGCCACTCCGACATCCACACGGTGAACGGCGACTGGGGTCCGCAGCACTACCCGCTGACGGTCGGGCACGAGATCGTCGGCGCAGTCGCCGAGGTCGGATCGGACGTCACGAAGTTCGCGGTCGGCAACCGCGTCGGCGTCGGATGCCTCGTGAACTCCTGCGGCGAATGCGCGAGTTGCGCCGCCGGCGAGGAGCAGTACTGCGAGAGCGGCGCGATCGGAACCTACGGCGCGAAGGACGTCGACGGCACCATCACGCAGGGCGGCTACGCCACCTCCGTCGTCGTGACCGAGGACTTCGTGCTGCGCGTTCCCGAGGCGATCCCGTACGAGAAGGCCGCTCCCCTGCTGTGCGCAGGCATCACCACGTATTCGCCGCTGCGCCACTGGAACGCCGGCCCCGGCAAGAAGGTCGCCGTGATCGGCCTGGGCGGCCTCGGCCACATGGCCGTCAAGATCGCGCACGCCATGGGCGCCGAGGTCACCGTGCTCTCGCGTTCGGACTCGAAGCGGGACGACGCCCTGAGGCTCGGCGCCGACCACTACTTCGCGACGCAGGACCCGGAGACGTTCCGCACGCTGCGGAACAGCTTCGACCTGATCATCAACTCCGTCTCGGCCGCGATCGACCTCGACGCGCACCTGAGGCTGCTCGCACTGAACGGGACGATGGTCAACGTCGGCGCCCCGCCGGAGGCGATGAGCGTCCGCGCCGGAACGCTGATCGGCCGCCGCCGCTCGTTCGCCGGCTCCAACATCGGCGGCATCGCCGAGACCCAGGAGATGCTCGACTTCTGCGCCGAGCACGGCATCGCCCCCGAGGTCGAGATCACCTCTGCCGATCAGGTCAATGATGCATGGGCCAGGGTGCTGGCATCCGATGTCCGCTACCGGTTCGTGATCGACATCGAGACCTTGAAGGTCTGACGCCGGCAGCAGAGGGGTGCAGTCGACTCGGTCGGCTGCACCCCTCTGCTGGTTCCGGATGCTACTTCCAGGGCCCGTTCGCAAGCCCGGGCTGCTGGTTCCGGGTCCACCACTTCGCGGTGTACCCGGTGCCGTCGTGGACGACCTCGTCATCCTTGTCGAAGATGCGCGTAGGCGTCCAGACCGTGCGGCCCTCGGCATCCACGGCGATCTCCTGCCAGGGGCCGTTCGGGTCGCCGGGCTTCTGCGCCTTCGTCCACCACGACGCCATCCACAGGCGGCCGTCGTACGTGACGTGGTCACCCTGGCCGTAGGCGGTGCGCGTGTTCCAGGCCGCGGCAGTCGACAACTCGACGGCGCTGGCCTCGACCGAGACGTCGGCGGCGAGCTTCCCGTTCGATGCGCTCGCCTCGACGGATGCCGCGCTCACAGTTCCTGCGGCGATGTCGGCGGTCGTGAGCGTGGTCGTCTCCGCCTCGAGAGCCGCACTCGCACCTGACGCGAGGGTGCCGATCTCGGCGCCGCCGACGGTGACACCTGTGAGCGTCACGTTGCCGGTGTTGCGCACGGCGCGGTTCCACGTGACGGTCTCGCCTGCCGTGGCGAGACCGTTGTCGTCCGCGTCGTTCCAGTCGCCGGTCACCTCGACGGTCAGGCGCGGGTCGCGGGCGACCACGTCGACCTCGCCACCGGCGACCTCGATCGTCTTGGTCGGCTGACCGGATGCCGAGACCGTCCAGGTCGTGTCTGCGACGAAGTAGCCGCGGGCGATGTCATCGGCCGTGACGGCGTGCTTCGGTGTCGCGCAGGTGTACCCGGCCCCTGCGGCGAGCGTGAGGAAGCGGCAGTTGCCGGCTCCCGGCGGCAAGAACGGCGCGAAGTCGCCGGTGGTCGGCACCACCGACGTCGTCATCGTCGACGTGCTGTCCACGCGGAACGCATACGGCACCTGCTCCCCAGCCGTGTACGGCTGGGTGGCGAGATCACGAGCGGTGTCGGTGCGAGCACCCGTGATCGTGGCACCGATGACGGTCGGAGCCGGGGGAAGCTCGAACACTGCGGTCGTCTGGCTCACGCGACCGTCGACTGCGGTGAATGCGGCCTGCAGACGCTGCGTGCCCGCGGCACCTGCAGGAGCGGTGACCGAGACGTCGACTGTCGTGCTGGCACCGGGAGCGAGATCGCTCACGGCAGCGTCCGATGCGGACCATCCGGACGGTGTGAACACCGAGACGGTGCCGGTGAGAGCATCGTCCTCCTGGTTCGTCACCGTCACCGGAACACTCTTCGCCACGGACGGCGCGAGCGACGTCGCCGGGACGGACAGCGGAGCACACACGGCGTTCAGCCACGCCTCGTCGAACGACGAGAAGTGGATGCTGTCGGTGTAGTTGCCCTCCCAGAGAACACCGATGCGGCCCTCGTCGAGCGCCGTCGCCGACGAGTACGCGAAGAACCCTGTCTCGAGCGTCCGCAGCCCGGGCCAGGTCTCGCCGTCGTCGCAGGACAGGCGCACTGCGCCGTTCTTGCGGTCGCCGTTCGCGCCGTTGTTCGCGTTCGTGAAGATGAGCTTGCGCGCATCCGCGGTCCCCGCCGGCGCCTCGGGGTGAAGGCGCGTGATCGACGCGTTGTTCGTCGGATCCGGGAGCTCGGTGTCGGCGGTGACCGGACCATAGGTCGCTCCGCCATCGGTCGAGATCGCGACCTTTCGCAGGCGGCCGTTGGAGCTGTCGCGGGAGTTCAGCATGACCCGGCCGTCTGAGAGCTCGACGACCTTGTTCTCGTCCATGCCCGTTCCGACATATGCGCCGCGCTGCCAGGTCGCGCCGTTGTCGTCGGAGTACACCGAGTACGACTGGATGGCCGTGCTGCCGTTCGGCTGGAGCACGCAAGGACGATCGCCGCGGCGACTGTGCCGGCGACCGCGGTCGCGAGGCGACCCCCGCGGGTGCGGGTGATGTTTCGGTTCATGTGTGCTCCAGGGTGATGGGGACATCTTGTGGACATCTGATGTCAGATGTACCTTAGACACAGGTCAGCCGCTCGCACAAGGGTGAGATGATCAGAATTCTCAGAACGAGACGGAGCCGTAATGAAGTCCACCCAGAGTCGGGCGTCGCGGATGCGGCGTTCCACGACGGCGGATCAGATCAAGCAGCTCATCCTCACGCGCGGGCTCGCGCCGGGCGATGCGCTCCCCACGGAGACGGAGCTGTGCGAGACGCTGGATGTGTCACGCTCGTCCGTCCGTGAGGCGATCCGCACGCTGTCGACTCTCGACATCGTCGACGTCAGGCACGGCCACGGCACCTACGTCGGTGAGATGTCGCTCGACCCGATGGTCGAGACGCTCGTCTTCCGCGGAGTTCTCACTCCGGAGGGGTCGCTGCAGGCGCTCCGCGAGGTCGTCGACGTGCGTCTGGCCCTCGATCTGTCGATGGCCGAGCAGGTCGTCGCCGGCGCCCGTGACTCGTCGACGCTCGGCGAGCTGGATCGCCTGGTCGACGAGATGGTCGACAACGCCTCACGCGGCGAATCGTTCCTCGAGGCCGACCGGGCGTTCCACACCCAGTTGTTCTCGGGAATCGACAATCACCTGGTCGGACAGCTCGTCGGTGCGTTCTGGGATGTGCACACGGCCGTGCTCCCCCACCTCGGCATCGCGCAACCAGGCGACATCGACCTCACCGCCAAAGCGCACGGCGACATGCTCGCGGCCGCCCGCGCCGGGGATGTCGAGGCCTATCGCAGGGCCGTCGTCGAGCACTACCAGCCGCTGCAGCGGGTGCTCGCGGAGTCGTAGGCCGGCTTTCTACCGAGAAATCATCTGCCGCTCGAGACACCGCGTGTGCAGTGGTGTCTCGAGCGGATAGTGGTTTCTCGAGCTCAGGTCGCTGCGGCTTCGCGCTTCGGCAGCACCCAGCCGGCCCGCGGGAAGTGGCAGGTGTAGCCGTTGGGGATGCGCTGCAGGTAGTCCTGGTGCTCGGGCTCGGCCTCCCAGAACGGTCCCTCGGGCTCGATCGTGGTGACGGCCTTCGCCGGCCACAGGCCCGAGGCATCCACGTCGGCGATCGTGTCCCGGGCGACCTGCTCCTGCTCGGAGCTCAGCGGGAAGATCGCCGAGCGGTAGCTCGAGCCGACGTCGTTGCCCTGACGGTCCAGCGTCGACGGATCGTGGATCTGGAAGAAGAACGCCAGGATGTCGCGGTACGTCGTCTTCGTCGGGTCGAACACGATCTCGACGGCCTCGGCGTGACCGGGGTGGTTGCGGTAGGTCGCGTTGGCGTTCTCGCCGCCGGTGTAGCCGACGCGGGTGTCGAGCACGCCTGGCTGGCGGCGGATGAGGTCCTCCATGCCCCAGAAGCACCCTCCGGCGAGGACGGCGGTCTCGGTGCCCGGTGTTCTGGTGATGATGCCGGTGTCGGTCATGATGCGTTCTCCTTGGGGGTGGCGTCGAGATCGGTGGCGTCGAAGAGGCTGCGGTACTGACCGTACCCCTCTTCATCGAGGCGGTCGGCGGGAACGAAGCGGAGCGCAGCGGAGTTCATGCAGTAGCGCATGCCGCCCGCTTCTTCCGGCCCGTCGGGGAAGAGATGTCCGAGGTGGCTGTCGGCTCCGACCGAGCGCACTTCCGTTCGCGGCATCCAGAGCTTGCGATCCGTCTTCGTCGTGACCGCGTCCGCGTCGATCGGCTTGGTGAAACTCGGCCATCCGGTGCCGCTGTCGAACTTGTCGGTCGACGCGAACAGCGGCTGCCCGGAGACGACGTCGACATAGATTCCGGCTTCGTGGTTGTCCCAGTATCGATTGCGGAAGGCGGGCTCGGTGCCGTCCTCCTGTGTGACGCGGTACTGCGCCTCGGTGAGTCGGCTCAGCGACTCGGGGGTCCTGCTGTAGTCCTGTGTCACGATCATTCCTCTTTTCACGTCGCCGGCTGCGGCGTCACTGGGAAGAACCGCGAAGGGGCCCGTTTTGGTCCCGCGGGGCTGGGAGCGCGCTGTGAGTTCGCGGCTGCGGGTGCCAGTCTGGAGAGAACGCGAACGACCTGAGGAGGAACCATGGACGCCGAGGCCTCTGGCGACGTGCCGCGCCTCGTCGGCGATGCCTTCAGAGCATCGGGCCCCGAGGCCGGATCGGTGTGGAGACTCGAACCATCGGAACGCGGACTCGACGCGAACGTGATCGCGCTGCCGGCGGGCGATGAGATCCGGGCGCACATCGGACCGGAACTGGACGTCCTGATCGTGGTCGTGAGCGGTTCGGGGACGCTCGAGACCGCAGCCGAGTCGATCGCGCTCGAGGCCGGCGGGATCGTCTGGCTGCCTCCCCGGTCGCACCGCAGATTCGTCGCCGGGGACGACGGGCTCAGGTACTTCTCCGTGCATGCCAGGAAGCCCGGTCTCGGCATCCGCTTTCCGGCCCGATGAACGCACGCATGCCGTATCGGTTTCGTCGGTTTCGGGCGCTCAGAACCGACGAAGTCGATACCGCATGTCGATGATGCACAAGATCGTGAGGGCCGCTGACGCGAACGCATAGCGTGGCGATATGGAGAACCCGATCACTGACGCTCTCGTCCTCATCACCGGCGCCGCACGAGGCATGGGTGAGCTGTACGCCCGGCGGGCGGTGGCTGCGAACGCACGCGCCGTCGCGCTGTGGGACATCGACGAGGATGCCGCGACCGCTCTGGCCACGGATCTCTCGCGCTCGGGCATCGACGTGCGCGCCTACCGCGTCGACGTGTCGCAGCGCGAGGACATCGCCGCCGGCATCCAGCGCGTGCGCGCCGACCTGGGCTCACCCGACGTCGTCATCAACAACGCCGGAATCGTTCGCGGCACGCCGTTCTGGGAGCACGACCCGCAGCGCGACATCGAACTGACCATGCGGATCAACTCTCTCGCGGCGATGTGGTTGACGCGCGAAGTGCTGCCCGACATGATCGCCGACACGTCCCGCCCGAAGCGCATCCTGAACATCGCATCCGCCGCCGGAACCCTCGCGAATCCGCACATGAGCGTGTACGCGGCATCCAAGTGGGCGATGATCGGCTGGAGCGAGTCCGTCCGTCTCGAGCTGAAGGCGCACGGCCACCGGCACATCGCGGTGACGACGTTCTGCCCGAGCTACGTCTCGACGGGAATGTTCGAGGGGGCGCGGGGTCCGCTGCTCACACCGATCCTCACGCCTCGATCGGCGACCGCCGCCGCCTGGGACGGAATGCTGCGCGGGACGCCGATGGTGCTGCGTCCGTGGACCGTGAAGCTGTCGATGGCGCTTCGCGGCGTGCTGCCGACGGCGACGTGGGACTTCCTGGCCCGGAACGTGTTCAAGGTGTACTCGTCGATGGACCGGTTCACCGGACGACGGTAAGCGGGCAGTAGTCTTACTTTCCTGAACAGGGTTGGTCCCTGCACACCTCACAGGGGGACGCATGTCTGTTGGTCTGCTCGCTGTCGTCGACGACATCCTGAGCGCGGCGCTGAAGGCGTCGGCGAAATCGGCCGGTGTCGTGATCGACGACGCCGCCGTCACTCCGCAGTACGTGCAGGGCATCTCGCCGGCCCGGGAGCTGCCCGTCGTCCTGAAGATCATGCTCGGATCGCTGGCGAACAAGTTCCTCATCATCATCCCGATCGCACTGCTGCTGACCGCATTCGCGCCGTGGGTTCTGCCGTTCCTGCTGATCATCGGTGGCACGTACCTGTGCTTCGAGGGCGCGGAGAAGGTGCTGGAGTGGTTCGGATTCCATCACGGCCATGAGGGCGAGGGCGCGCGCAACGAGAACAAACTCGTGTGGGGCGCGATCCGCACCGACCTTATCCTGTCGACGGAGATCATGCTCATCTCACTGGCGAACCTCGAGGCCGGGCTGAGCATCTGGATGACGCTGGTCATCTTGGCGGTGATCGCGCTCGTGATGACGGGTCTCGTCTACGGCGCTGTCGCACTTCTGGTGAAGATCGACGACATCGGGCTGAAGATGGCCAAGAGCTCGTCCTCGCGCGTGCGCCACACCGGCACGCGGATCGTCAGGTCGATGCCCGCCGTGTTCCGCGTGATCAGCGTGGTCGGAACGGTGGCGATGCTCTGGGTCGGAGGTCACCTGCTGCTCGCGAACCTCGGCGAGGTCGGGCTGCACTTCTTCAGCGACGTGCTGCACGGGATCCACGGGTTCTTGGAGCCGGCCGGCGCCGTCATCGCGTGGATCGGCGAGACCTTCGTCTCGGCCGTCGCCGGGCTCGTGGTCGGGCTGATCGTCGTCGGCGTCGTCATGCTGATCGGTCGGATGCTGGGCAAGAAGCCCTCGTTCACCGAGGGCGGCGAGTCGCCGGTCAACGCAGCCCACTGAACGCCCCGATGGACGTCCTGCGCTGGCTGGTCGACGCCTTCAATTCGCAGTGGATGCTGCCGGGCGGGCAGACCCTCCTGATCCGCGAAGTCGTCGGCAACATCTTCGGACTCGTCAGCGCGCTCGGCGGCATGCGCCGCAAGGTCTGGGCGTGGCCCGTCGGCATCGTCGGCAACCTGCTGCTGCTCACGGTGTTCCTCGGCAGCATCCTCAGCCCGGAGCACGACTTGCCGAACCTGCTCGGCCAGGCCGGACGTCAGGTGATGTTCATCGCCGTCGCCGTCTACGGCTGGAATCGCTGGCGACACGCAGCATCCGGCACCGGTCAGGTGACTCCGCGCTGGGCGTCGAACCCCGCACGGATCGGTCTCGTACTCGTCCTCGTGATCGGCACGATCGCGCTCACTCCCCTGTTCCGACTGCTCGGCTCGTACGAACCGGTGTGGGCCGACGCCTGGACGTTCGTCGGGTCGCTCCTGGCCACGTACGGCATGGCCAAGGGCTGGACGGAGTTCTGGCTGATCTGGATCGCCGTCGACGTCGTCGGCGTTCCCCTCCTGTTCAGCGCCGGGTACTACGCCACCGGGTTCATGTACGTCTTCTACGGGGCCTTCACCGCCGTCGGCTTCGTCGTCTGGTGGCGCGCGCAGGCGAACGCCAAGCCGCACATCGAGACGATCATGCCCGACCCGCGCATAGCCGGTGCGGACGATAATGGGGACTGATGTTCGACAGCCCGCTCTCCGCCTCCGCCTACGAGGTGCTCGGCGTCGACCCGACGGCGACGGACGACGAGATCAAGCGCGCATTCCGGCTCCGGCTCCGCCAGACCCATCCGGATGCCGGCGGTGACGCCGCCGCGTTCATCCAGGTTCAGCGCGCGTGGGAACTCGTGGGCACCGCTGAGGCGCGTGCCGCCTACGATCGCGGGCATGGCTTCGCCGCGGCGTCCAATACGACCACGACCCAGCAGCACTGGAGCGGTTGGCGACCGCCCGCACCCCGCGCCGACACCCGCCCGAAGGCTCGCACATACGGACACCCCGGCGGCTGGCGCCGCGAACGGTACCTCTCCCTCATGCGCGAATGGGCCGGCCATGGGGTCGAGCTTCCCGATCCGTACGATCCGGCGCTCGTGCGCTCGGCCCCGCTGGAGATCCGACGCCTGCTGGCGGATGCTCTCGCCGAAGAGGCGACCGCGAGCACCGTCTCCGACCTGGGCATGGGCTTCACCGTCTGGCACGACGTCGCGACGAGCTCGGGCCCCACGCGGTCCGCAGACGCCGACAAGCTCGACCATGTCGTGCTCAGCCCGTCGGGCCTGTATGGAGTCATGTCGGAGGACTTCGCCGAGACGGCGCGCTTCCGCCGTGGCGAGATCATCGGTCGGAACCTCGACGGGCGAGCGCCGGTCGCCACCCTGCTCGCCCGAATGCGCGTGGTCGCGCGCACCGCGAAAGTCCGCTTCGGCGGCGCGATCCTCGTGCTTCCGGACGACGATCTCGACCAGGCCGTGGTCACTCTCGGCAAAGTCCGCGGCATCCCTGTCGTCGTCGTGCGCCGAAGCGCGCTCGGCATGGTGCTGCGTCAGGGCGTCCCCGGCGCGCGCGACATCGGCGGCAACGAGCTGTTCGACGTGCGCACGCGCCTGCAGCAGACCATCCGGTTCGTCTGAAGCTGCGCAGGCTCAGGCCGGATGCGGTGCCGCGCTCACCGCCGATTCCAGTGCTCCAGCTTCGTCGGGTTGCAGACGACCCAGACGCTGGAAAGACCTGTCGAGGTCATCTCTGCGGTGACAGCGGTCACGACGACATCTCCTCGAGTGAAGATCAGGCCCGGAGCGCCGTTGATCGCCGCGAGACTGATCGAAGTGTCGGGCGTGAGCAGTGCGGCGAGCGCGGATGCCGCGGCGGTGTCGCCCTCGATCGGGGAAGACGCCGACGGCAGCGCGCCTCCGCTGTCGATGATCAGAATCACGTCCGGATGCAGGAGCGCGCGCAGGGACGCCTCATCGACAGTGCGCAGAGCGCCGGCCAGTGCCTGCATCGTGGCTGTATCGGGCGCGCGACGACGTCTCCGGCGCGACCACGCCGGATGTCTCCCTCGGGTCATGCGGTGACCGCGGTGACGTGATGCAGCTTGGGTGGACTCATCACCCAGAGGAGTTGGAGGATTCCTTCGCTCGACGCCGTGAGGGTGACCATGGTCGTGACGGTCCCGTCCTCTGTCAGCGTCGCCGCCGGCTGACCGTTCACCTCGACCCAGCCGATCGACTTGCCCGTCCAGAAGTGGTGTGCGAATGCGGCGACGAACTTCGCCACCCGACCCCGACCGATCACGGGGATCCGCGCGGCGAGCTTGACTCCGTTGCCGTCCGAGTAGCTCACGACATCGGCGGCGAAGAGGGTCTCCAATTCCTGTGCGTCGCCCTTCTGCGCTGCGGTGAGGAAGGCCTCGAGGAGCCGCCGCTGCGCCGACGGCTCCACCGTCGCGTGGCGGGCGGATTCCAGATGTGAGCGCGCTCTGCTGACCAGCTGCCTGGCGCTGACGACCGTGGAGGAGATCACTTCGGCTATCCGCGAATACGGGTAGTCGAATGCTTCGCGCAGGATGTACGCGGCCCGCTCCGTCGGCGTCAGCTTCTCCAAGGTCAGCAGGATCGCGAACTCCAGCGCCTCGCCGCGCTCCGCGCCGAGGGCCGGATCGTCTTCGGTGTTCACCGGCTCGGGAAGCCAGGGCCCGATGTACGTCTCCCGCTTCACATGGGCGGACTGCAGCACGTTGATCGAGAGCCTCGTGGTGATCGTCGCGAGGAACGCGGCAGGCTCATGGACCTCCGCCCTGTCGGTGTTCTGCCAGCGGATCCAGGTGTCCTGGAGGATGTCCTCCGCATCGGCCACGCTGCCCAGCATCCGATAGGCGATACCGAACAGACGTCGTCGCTGTGACGTGAACACGTCCATCGCATCGCCGAGGTCCGTCGTGGATCCTGAATCGTTCGTCACCGTCATGCCGCCAGCCTCTCACCGCAAGGGTCTCCTCAAGACATGACCGGGTAGCGGGAAGTTCTGTGACAAGGAGGTGTCACAACGAGGCCGACTGTCCGGTCTTACGGGTACGGGCGCGTATCGGTCGCCCCGACATACCGAAGGAGCGACATGAGAATCACAGTCATCGGCGGCACCGGCCTCATCGGCACCCGGCTCGTGCGAACCCTGCAATCGGCCGGTCACGACGTCGTCGTCGCCGCGCGCGCGACGGGCGTCAACTCCTACACGGCGGAGGGGCTCGAGGCCGCGCTGGACGGCGCTGAGGTGCTCGTCGACGTCTCCAACTCGTCGTACATAGACGAGGCCGCCGCTCGAGAGTTCTTCTACACCTCGACAATGAATCTGCTCAGCTACGGTGAAGCCGCAGGCGTGCGTCACCATGTCGCACTGTCGGTGGTCGGCACCGACCGGCTCGCGCGCGCCGAGGGCGGCTACTTCATCGCCAAGGAGCAGCAGGAGCGCCTCATCTCGGCATCCCAGCGACCGTACTCGTTGGTGCACGCCACGCAGTTCTTCGAGTTCATCCGGCACATCACGGCTCACGCCGTGCGCAGCGGGGTCGTCCGGGTGGCTGACGTTCTCATCCAGCCGATGGCCGCCCAGGATGTGGCTGCCGCCGTCGCGCAGACGGCTCTCGCCGAACCGCTGTACGGCACGGTGGAGTTCGGCGGCCCCGAGGTCTTCAGCCTCGGCGAGTTGGCCAGGATCGATCTGCGCTATCGCGAGGACGACCGCGAGGTCGTTCCCGATCCGCTCGGCACGTACTTCGGGGCTCGTATCGCGCAGCGCGACCTCCTGCCCGAGGCCACGGCGACGATCGCACCGACGAGGTACCACGACTGGCGGGTGGGAAACGAGTATGGAGTGGCGCCTGTCACATCCGGCGACTCGCTCCTGTCATAGCTGGCGGATGCCACGAAGGCACCCTCCAATCAGAAAGGCACGGACATGGCAAAGATCGTCGTCATCGGAGGCACTGGCCTCATCGGCTCCAAGGTGGTCGCGAAGCTGACCGCACACGGTCATGAGGCCGTAGCCGCCTCGCCCAACACGGGGGTCGACAGCGTGACTGGAGAGGGCCTCGCCGAAGCTCTGGAAGGAGCGAGCACCGTCGTCGACGTCTCGAACTCGCCGTCGTTCGCACCCGCGGACGTGCTGGAGTTCTTCACCACCTCGACACGGAACCTGCTCGAGGCCGAGTCCGCTGCCGGCATCGATCACCACGTCGCGCTCACGATCGTCGGCACCAACCGGCCGCAGAGCATCCCCTACTTCGCGGCCAAGGTCGCGCAGGAGAAGCTCATCCGCGAATCGGGCATCGGCTACTCGCTCGTGCACGCCACACAGTTCTTCGAGTTCATCGGCAGCATCGCCGACGTCTCCACGGACGGTGACACGGTGCGTCTGCCTGGCGCACTCATCCAGCCGATCGCCGCTGAAGACGTCGCGACCGCAGTGGCGCGCGCGGCTTCGGGCGACGCCCCGCTCGGTGACGTCGAGATCGCCGGGCCGGAGGCGTTCGGCATGGATGAGTTCATCCGCCGCGGTCTGACGTTCCGCGGCGACCCTCGCACCGTCGTTCGCGACGACGATGCGCCGTACTACGGAGCGAAGATCGAGGAGCGCACCCTCATCCCGATCGAGGGGGCGCAGATCTTCACGACCAGCCTCGAAGAGTGGCTGCCGCTGAACCCTCCGCGGAAGTAGTCGCATCCCGCACGCGCACGACTCCTGCACGGCGGCCGACGAGGACGGCGTCGTGCAGGGCCTGCGGGTACATCGGCATCCGGCCATCCGCCGGGCGGCGTCACTCCGCGTCGGAGCGGAACATCCCTCGAAGCACGAGATACACGATCACGGCCACCACCACGACGATCGCCAGCTTCGCGATGAACCACAGCAGAGAGAACAGCACGCCGACCAGCCACCAGGCGATGACCACGGCGACGATGACGCCGATGACGGTCCACAGGGAGTTCTTGGTCATGACTCCAGCCTAGGCAATGGCGGCGGTTAGCATTCAGACATGATGAACGAAGCGATCACCGAGGTCTCCATCGGCGGCGAGATGATCCGCCTCGGGCAGTTCCTCAAGTTCTCGGGTCTCCTCGACTCCGGCGGAGACGCCAAGGAGGTCATCATCGACGGCTACGTGCAGGTCAATGGCGAGGAGGAGCGCCGGCGCGGACGACAACTCCACGACGGCGACCTCGTCGCATTCGAGGGTCGGACGGTCCGCGTCCGGCCCTGACGGGTGCTCGCCGGCGTCGTTCAGTCCTCCCGTAGCGGCACGAACGTGTAGAGACCCGCATCCTGCCGGCGCCGCACGCGCCCGTCCCGCCGGTCGACGACGGTCATGACGCCGGCGATCGGGGCGACCATCCGCCCGCCCTCCCCGAGCTGGTCGACCAAGGCATCCGGCATCCACGCGAAATCGGCCGAGACCAGGATGCGGTCGAACGGCGCGGATGCGGGCAGGCCGAGAACCCCGGCGGAAGCCCGCTCGATGCGGGCGATGACTCCGGCGGCAGCGAGCCTGTCCCGCCCGAACTCGACGAGCTCGGGCACCCGTTCCACACCGATCACTCTCCCCTCTTCCCCGGCGAGGTGCGCGAGAAGCGCGGTCGTCCACGCGGAACCGCTGCCCACGTCGAGCACCCGATCGCCCGGTCGCACGGCGAGGAGTTCCAGCATCCGAAACACCGTCGACGGCTGGGAGTTCGTGGCATCCCACCCGATCATCACCGGGCGATCGGCATCGGCGAGGTGCCGCACGGCATCCGGGAGGAAGTCCGCACGCTCGATGACGGCGAACGCGTCGCGCACGCTCCGGCGCGTCTCGTCACTGACCTGGATGCTCACGACTCAGCCGCCTGGAGGACCGTCCAGCACAGTGGGGATGTACTCGAGGAGCTGGCTGCGGTCGTCGAAAGTGCGCGACTCGATCAGGTCGAGACGCACGTCGGGATAGCCGTCGAAGATCCGCTCCTGGCCCGTCGCACCGGTGATGACGGGGAAGATGACGACCCGGAAGCGATCGGCAAGCCCTGCCATCAGCAGCGCCCTGCACAGCGACAGACTGCCGAGGGTTCGAAGCGGGAGGTCGGAGGTCTCCTTCAACCTCCGCACGAAATCGACGGCGTCCTCGCGGATGAGGGTCGAGTTGACCCAGGTGAGCGGCTCTTCAAGTGTGGACGAGAACACGTATTTCTGCACGTCGTTCAGCGACTCGACCCCCTCGGTCTGGCTCGACGCGAACTCCGACATCAGTCGGTAGGTCGTCGCCCCCATGAGGATCGGATGATCCTTCTCCGGAAGACCGTCGAGCCAGCCGAGGTACTCGGGGCCCTCCAGCCCCCACCATCCGGGCCACCCCTCGGCCGCGCCGTATCCGTCGAGGGAGATGATGAAGTCGATCGTCAGTTTCTGCATCGGAGCCTCCGTGTGCGATCGGGCCGACGTTGGCCGCGATCCTACGCCGAGGGATGCTTCGGCATAACCCCGATTCCGGCACGGATGCCCGCCTCGGCACCGGTCGACGAGTACGGTGGCCGTGTGGATGCCGCCGACCCGCTGCCCGATCGCCCCGCCCCGGACAACCCGCAGGGCAAACTCGTGCTGCTGCGGCATGGCGAGACCGAGTGGTCGCGCTCCGGACGGCACACCGGACGCACCGACGTACCGCTGACCGAGCACGGCGAGGAGCTGGCGCGGGCAGCCGGAGAGCTCGTGCGCGGGTACGACTTCCGCCTGGTTCTCAGCTCTCCCCTGCAGCGGGCGCGCCGCACCGCCGAGCTCGCGGGACTCGAGGCCGAGATCGATCCGCTGCTGATCGAGTGGGACTACGGCGGATACGAAGGGCGCACGACGAAGGAGATCCGCGCCGAGCTCGGGTACGACTGGTCGGCGTTCATGCACGGCGTCGTCCGCGGCGAGACCCCGGGCGAGACGGTCGAAGAGGTCGCGGCGCGCGCATCCCGCGTGCTGACCAGGGTGCTGCCCGCGATGGTCGACGGCGACGTCGCGCTCATCGCGCACGGTCATTATCTTCGGATCCTCGCGGCCGTGTTCCTGCGGCAGGCGCCCCGGTTCGGGGCATCCATCACTTTCGGCGCCGGCTCCGTCTCGGTGCTCGGCTACGACCGCGAGCAGCCGGCGATCCTGGCCTGGAACCACGGGCCGCAGCTGCCGCTCGAGCCGCCGAAGTCATGACGCGTGCACTCGTCCTCGGCGGCGGAGGGTCGGCGGGCAACGCCTGGACCATCGGGGTGCTCGCCGGTCTTCTGGAAGGCGGAGTGGATGCTGCCGCCGCGGACCTCATCATCGGGACGTCGGCGGGCGCGACGGCAGCCGTGCAGATCACGAGCCGTTCCGCATCCGAGTTGTATGCGGCGATTCTCGACGCAGAGCTCCCGCCCCGGCCTCAGCGCGGCCGGCCATCGGTCGATCACCTGGCGCGCACGGCTGCGATCATCGCTTCGGCATCGAATGCCGCCGACATGCGACGCCGCATGGGCGCCGCGGCGATCGTGCTCGATGACGAGTCGGACGGGGCGTGGGGAGCGCGCTGGCGCGCGATCACCGCGCATCGGCTGCCCGACGCCGTGTGGCCGGAAAGGCGGATGCTGATCGCCGCGGTGGATGCCCGAACGGGCGAACCGGTGACGTTCGACGCGGCGGGCGGACGAGGCATCCGCTCGCCTGGGGCATGCAACTCGCGGCGCAGACCGACGATCTGCGCGCCGGTGGCAGTGCGGTCGAGACGATCCTCCCCGATGACCGTGCCGTGGCGGTGTTCGGCGACGACCTCATGGATCTGTCGGCCAGGCGCCCGGCGGCCGAGGCCGGCTACGAGCAGGGTCGCGCAGCGGCAGCCCGGCTCAGCGCCTTCTGGGGCTGACGACGTCGGAGGTCTCGGTCACGATGGAGCCATGACCGACGGATACGACTCCGAGTTCCTGGCCACGCCCCTCCCTCTCCCCCGCCCATCGGGCGACGTTCGCGATCTGGCGTACCCGCGCTTCACCGTGCTGCTCGCCCCAGAGCGCCGGTTCGCCGCGGTCACGGGGGTGAACATCGACGGCTCCCAGCTGCGAGAGGTGCCCCGCACCGGCGACTGGCGCCTCGACCAGCGAATCGACCCCGACGAGCAGGCCGGCCCCGAGGTCTATTCGCGCAACGACCTCGATCGGGGGCATCTCGTGCGTCGCCGTGATCCGGGTTGGGGTGATCCTGAGGAGGCACGGGATGCCACGGAAGCGACCTTCTTCTACACGAACGCCGCGCCGCAGGTGGCCGGCTTCAACCAGTCCAAGGAACTCTGGCTGGGGCTCGAGGACCACGTGCTCGCATACGCCGAGACGACCGACCAGCGCATCTCGGTGTTCACCGCGCCTGTGCTCGGCGACGCGGATCCGCCGTATCGCGGCATCCGGGTTCCTCTGCAGTTCTGGAAGATCGCGGCCTGGCACGCGCCCGCCGGGCTGGCGGCCGCGGGATTCGTCCTGGATCAGACCGACCTCGTCGACACATCGCAGGGCGTGCTCGCGGTGCCGCCGCTGGGTGCGTTCCGGACGTTCCAGGTGCCGATCGGCGACATCGCCGGCCTCACCGGCATCGACCTCGGCCCGTTGCCGGCCGCTGACGTGCTCGATCAGGCTCCCGCGCGCCCCGAGGGATGGCGCACGCTGACCAGGGCCGCGGACGTCATCGTCTGACCCGCGGGTCGGCGACGACGAAGAGGGCACTGACGCCGAGCAACGGCAGCACCCACACCGCCGCGGCCGGGTATCCGGCTGCCGGCGGGAACACTGCGCCGGCCGCTGTCGTCGACGCCAGCAGCATCCCGGCCAGAGCGCTGCCGATGCTGAACCCGATGCTGCGCACGATCTGGTTCATCGACAGAACGCTGGACGTCTCGGCCCGCGGCACGCCGTCGAGCACGAGGCTCGGCATGATCGCCGACACTCCGCCGACACCGAAGCCGAGAACCGCCATCGCGGCCAACGTCAGGACGAACGGCGCTGGCGCGCCCGCGAACGCGACGGCAGCGACAACGACGCAGCTCGCATGGACGGCGAACGTCCAACGGGCGGTCAGCCAGGCGCTCAACCGCGGGGTGAGGCGCCCCGCGACGAAGCCCAGCACAGAGAACGGGATGAGCGCTGCGCCTGCGAGCGCCCCGGACAGTCCCAGGCCGTACCCGGCCTCGAGAGGGGTCTGCACGTAGCGGGTCAGCAGCGAGAAGAGCAGATACATCCCGACGCCAGCGAACAGCATCGCGGCGTTCGCGCGCACCACCGGTCCTCGCCCGAGCAACCTGAGATCGACCAACGGGGAGACGGTGCGCCGCTCGACGACCACCCACCCCGCGAGGGCGGCGACAGCGACGATGAGGATGCAGGTCCCGACCCACGGGACGTCCCAGACGACCGGCTGGGCGACCGCCGCCAGCACGCCGAGGATGCCGATTCCAAGCAGCACGGCGCCGGGCACATCCAGTCGCGAGCGCGGTTGTGGTCGGTCTTCGGGGATCATCCACCAGGCGATGCCCACGGCAGCGAGCGACAGCAGGAACCCGACCAGGTACGCCGCGCGAAGCCCCATGAGCTGGTCGATGAGTCCCATGAGCGGGTAGGCGACGCCGATACCGACGGTGGATGCCACCGACACCGTTGCGATCGTCGCGTGGGCGCGCTCGGTGGGCAGGAGATCACGGGCGACGCTCATCAACAACGCGACGACGCCGAGCCCGAGCCCTTGGAGGGCGCGTCCGAGGAGGAGGGTCCAGAACGGAAGCGGCAGCGCCGTGAGCAGCCCCCCAGCGGCTACCGACGCAAGGACGACGAGGATGGTCGCTCGGCGCTGAGGACCGGCACCCAGACGACCGAGAACGGGGGCGCTGATCGCTCCGGAGAACAAGGTGATCGTGAGCGTCCACTGCGCAGCATCCAATGGCACGCCGAGGTCGATCGCGACCGACGTGATCAGCGGCGCTCCGACACCGCCGATCACCGCTCCGAGGAACGCGATCGTGACGACGGCTGTGGCGAGAGCGCGCAGGTCAGCTGAAGTCATGCCGCCATGGCGAGTTCGCCGAGACCCATCGCGATGAGGAGTGACAGCACGGCCAGCACGAGCACGATCGGGGTCATGGTGTAGCGCTCCGGCTTGCTGCGCGAGATCGCGTTCATGACGATGCCGATCGCGAAGTACGCGAACACCACCCACATTGCGACCTGCGCCACGACGTCCGGCAGCACCGAGCTGGCGCCGACCCGCTCCCACGCGACGAATGCGATGACCGCGTAGATGACGATCGAGACGACGCTCCCGATGCGCAGGTTCCTCGGCAGCACGCGGTGCTGCCCTCCCCACGCGAAATGACCCCACGGCGCACCCGCGGCTAGCGCGATCTGAAACACCGCGAGCAGAGCGAGGATCACCGTCAGAGCCAGAGCGAAGGGCACGGCTACACCGTAGCGGGTCAGCTACCCTCAGGCGCCTGCGGGCGGCCCGACGCGCGCTGTCGGCCTAGTGTAGGTTCCCGGTCGAGATGGCGGTGATTGCCGGGGATTCCACGGTGTTAGCAGTGGTTTCAGGGGCAGGATTCCACGAGAGATGGCGGATTCCTACACAGTGATTCAGCCAGGCAAGAGCGACTGGCCATGCTCGATCTCGGCGAGCCTCACGAATTCCTCAAGCGCGTCCGCCCGGACCTGGACTCGCTGGGCAGGTTTCCGTTCGGGATATAGATAGCCAAGTCCCGCGTTCTCGATATAGACACCGAGCGCGCCCGGCGTCGGCGCGTTGCCCGGAATCACATGAAGCACAAGCGGCCCCTCCGTGAAAGCGGATCGCCCAGTGAAGTTCACGGTGCGATCCGGGTTGCCCGTTAGTCCGGTGACAGTTGCGGCGACACTCTCGGGCCAGAGCTCGCTCCGCAGAGGAGCATAGCGAAATGGCTCAGTTGCATTGCCCGACACGAGGATCGTGTACCCACCGACAGATTCAGGGCGCACCAGGTGGATGATCTGCTGCATTGTCGACTGCAAGCGAAACAGCGCAGAATCGTCGCGGAAATCGTCGAAGCGCGCCTGGAACCTCGCGAACACGCTCCGATCTCCTGCCCATGCTCGGCCGATCACCGTCCGCTCCTCGACCCCCTGTTCGGCCGAGACCGACCAGATCCGGGCAGGCTCGCGATGAGCCACAACAAAGGAAGCACCTTTGATCAGCGTCAGCCCTTCGAGCACCTCGTCGATTCCGCGCCCGCGCAAACTCGCGACCGCCGACGCAAGCACGTCCGGTCCGTCGCCGGCGTAGCCGACGACAAGATCATCCCCGAGACAAACGATCTTGAGGGCGGGTTCCGTGTAGACCCTCCTCGTTCGACTCTCATCCAGAGCCCATGTGACTTTAGAGTCAGCTCCTACGGAGACTGCCCCAGTCACCTGATCAATCACAGCCACGACCAACGTCATGCTTTGATCGTCCCACGATCACCAAGAGCAGACGACCCGCTACCATGAGCCGCAGGCACGAGGGAGAGACAGTGACGGCGACCGACGACCACCCGAACGATGGCGAAAGCTCCGAGCAGGAGAGCATGGACGCCACCGCTGAATACAGTGAGCCGATCGTGATCGACTGGGGATCCCCCAACCCCGAAGAGATAAAGCAGCTCCTCAACGAGAACCCAGAGCAGCTAGCGCGGCTTGTTCAACGACACCCGCCCCTCGCCGCGTTCCTAAATTTGGGGCTCGAGGCGATCAAGTCAGCCGGTTCGGAAGAGCGGGCAGCCAACGAGCACGTCTCCGACTCGTACTACAAACTCACCAACAAGATCGTTGATGGACTACTTGAACGGCTTAGCCAGGGCGGCGTTAGCGAAGGCGAAGCTGCCAGGATCTACCATCTCCTGGAAGACCTTCAAGTTCAGAGCAGCGACAAGACGACCGAGTTTCTGCGCGCCAACGACAAGACTGGCAGCAAAACCATGCTGGTCGTCGGTCTGGTTTTGACGACTGGGCTGATAGTCACCGCGGCGCTCTACTCGGGTCAGCGCCCCACACCTCCATCATCATTGCGCGCGTGATGTCCAAGGCTTCGGGGTCCGTGGTGGCTGATTCACCAGTCGAGATTCATGCCATAAGCGAGCGTCGGTTCAATGCTTTCATCGGTTGGACGCGTGGGCCGATGGCCAGCGTCCTAGTCGCCGAAGTCGAATGGATGGAGCTCAAGCCCGGAGGAGTCCTCGCCACTGTTTTCCTAGATCGCACTGACAAGGATCTATGGAGCGCGATTCTCGCCCCTGACCTCGCTGGGCGCTATCGCGGCGTCATGAATCTCGGTCCGCACGCGAACGTGCGCGAAGCAGTGGAAGCCACGGCTGAGGGCATGGCCGCCGTTCACAACGACTACGAGGCCGCACGCGAGCAAGGCGACGAGGCGCCTCCTGTGGACTTCTTCGCCAACGTCGCCCCAGAAAAGCTATGGCATCGAAACTTCCGGTATCTCCGTGAGCAACCCGCCGCCATCGGTGCCCGTCACCTTATCCAGCTCATGATGCGGTGGTACGAGAACCAGGATGGAACGTTCGTCCGCGAGTTCCAGACGACAGCCTTCGATGCCCGAATCTGGGAGCTGTACGTCTGGGCCATGCTTCGTGAGTCCGGTTACACGGTGGAGCAGCCGAAGCCCGCACCAGACTTTCTCGCTCACGGCTTCGACGGCAGCTTCTACGTGGAAGCGACCACCGCGAACGAGCCACCCGCCGCGAACGTCGCGACCGTGCCCACGAATGAGGCCGAGCTACTCGTATATGTTCACGAGTACCTACCCACGCGATTCTCCGGGCCGCTCTGCGCGAAGCTTCAGAAGCGCTACTGGGAGCGAAAAGGCATCGAGGATATCCCCTTCACCATTGCGATCCAAGACTTCCACGGTGAGCTGTCGATGACCTACAGCCAGTCGGCGCTCTACGAGTACCTATACGGTGTGCGCATTGACACGGTCGAGATCGAGGGAATCGTCCAGAAGGTGGAGGTGCCGGTCAAGTCTCACGTGTGGGGCGCGAAGAAGGTCCCCTCGGGCTTCTTCAGCTTGTCCGACTCCGAGCACATCAGCGCTGTCATGTTCAACGCTGGCGGGACCCTGACAAAGTTCAACCGCATGGGCATCGCGGCTGGCATGGGTGATGAGTCCGTGACAGTGGTTCACGAGGGCACTCGTTTTGCATTGGACGATTCGGGCGAGCAGATCACGTTCAGCACACTCGTTACGGAAGGCTACGAAGAGGACTGGGTGGACGGACTCACCGTGTTCCACAATCCGAACGCGCTACGGCCGTTGGCGATGGAAGCGTTTCCAGGGGCGGCCCACGTCTTCGAGAACGACGGCCTTCGTACTCAGCTCACTCCCAGTGGTCACATAGTGAGTAGCATCACGAGATTGATCACCCGAAAGCAGTCATCCAAAACGCTAACCACACCGACTGGAGCCGGAGGATAGAGGATGAACTGGCGACCGGTCGATCCCGCATTAGCACTCCTCCTGGGGGACCGCATCATGACGGTGCGCCCTGTCCGTCACTCCTTCATCACCCCATCCGCTTCTCTAACGAGAGCAGGATGTTGTCGAGCCGCCTGAGCAGATCGTCATATGTGATGATGTCGACCAAGTTGGAGTACTTCCGGCGAACGAACTCAAAATCGAACGCCTGCTGGTCGGTGAAACTGTTGTCGCGCCCTGAAAGCACATAGGCCTTCGGATTGGTGATCTGAACCTCCAACCCATCCGGCAGGTCTGTCGCGTGCTTCTCCGAGATCAACTTGGTTTCGACGGCACGAATCCACTAGAAATGGCGGATTCCTACAGGCTGTGCAGTTCGAACTATTGCCGCGCCCCTCCGTCAGACCTATCCGAGGTCATCGAAGGAACACAATTGACGGTGATTCCCGTTGGCCCTACTTCGCGCGCGCGTGCGGGTGAATCCCATGATGCCGGCTTTGCTGGTGACGTAGTGGATGCGGTTGCTTGATCCTTTGAGCGCGGTCCCCGAGCCGATGTTGACGATCTTGCCGCACCCCTGCGCACGCATCGTCGGGAACACCGAGCGTGAGGCAAACCATGCGCCACGCAGGTTGACGGCCATCATGCGGTCCCATTCCTCAATCTCGATTTCATCGAAGGGTGACCTCGACATCGGGACCGTGGTGAAGGGTGCTGCGTTGTTGATGAGGATGTCGATGCGCCCGAAAGTCGTGACAGCGAGTTCTGCCATCGCGTCGAGATGGCCCGGGTCTCGCACATCGACGCGAACACCAACGGCACGAAGACCCTCGTCAGTGAGTTCCTCGGCCATAGCCGCGGAACCTTCGCCATCCATGTCGGCGCGCGCCAGCTACTCCGCGGTAGCGCGGATCGACTCGAAGACACGCAGCTTGTCTCCCGTGAGATTGTCTTCGAACCAGGAAATGGCCTGGTCTCGGAATGCATCGACATCGACGTCGTCGTTGACTTGCCAGACGCCCGAGTCCTTCCACTCCTTGATCTTCGCCGCTTCCTCTTCTTCGACGCACTTCTCTTCTTCGACGACCGCCTGGTCGACGCCATCCTGAAGCGCAGCGCGCTGCTCATCGGTGAGTTCGTCCCACACCTTGCCGATGATGATGTGGTGAGTCGTCAGCTGGTGGCTGGTCAGGTTGATGTAGTCCTGCACTTCCTGCAGATTCAACGAATCGATGTTCGTGATCGGATTCTCCTGACCGTCGGCCGTCCCCTGCTGCAGCGCCAGATAGACCTCTTCGTACGCGATCTCCGTGGGCTGAGCGCCGAGGGCCTGTGCGTTGAGGAGGTACTGAGGCGAACCGGGGAATCGCATGCGCTTCCCCGCCAGATCCGCGGGTTCTGAGATCGGCTCGTTGGAGGTGAATTGGCGCGCTCCCGCAGACCATACGCCCAGCGATCGAATTCCGGTTGCCGCCTCGAAGTCGTCGAGAAGCTGCTTCCCGTCATCGCTCGCGACGAAGGCCGCGAGGTGTTCCGGTCCGTCGAAGACATACGCCGCATCCATGACCGAGATCGGTTCGTAGATCGCCGCCAACGTCGACGAACCCTGGATATCCATGTCGATGTCACCGGATGCGATCGCGGCGACGCGATCCGTGTCACCGCCGAGCTGACTGGACGGATAGACATCCACCGTGAGGCCGACATCCGCAGCTTCCGCGACCTCCTTGATCACCGCGGCACCGCAGGCGTTCTGAGGCTGATCGTCGTTGTAGCTGCTCGCGAGGTCGATCGTGACCTGGCCATCGCCGCCATCCGCAGAGTCGGCCGCGCTGCAGCCCGATACGGCGAGCGCTCCGGTTCCTACGAGCGCAATGCATGCCACCCATTTTGCAGGTACTCTCATCGTCGTTCCTTTCCTAGGGTAATCAGGGATTCTTTCGATCAATTCCGGTCCGCGAACCGTCACCATCAGAGGCCTAGTGCTCTCGGGAGCCACATCGCGGCGTTCGGGAAGAACACGATGAGCAGGCACACGACGAGGATCGGCAGGATGAAGGGCAGCGTTCCGCGGAACACCTCACCGATCCGCGTCTGCGAAACGTTCGAGACGATGAACAGTACGGTTCCGACCGGCGGGGTGAGCAGACCGATCATCAGGGCGATGATCATCACCACACCGAGCACGATGGGATCGACGTCGTAGCGCGCGGCGATGGGCATCAGAATCGGCACGATCAGCACGAGCACCGCGGTCGCATCGATCACCGTGCCGAGGATCAGGCAGAGCAGCACGACCAGCAGCAGGAATACGGTCGGACTGTCACTGATCGACAGCATCGCGTCGGTCATCATCTGCGGCAGGCGCTCGCGGGTCAGGATGTAACCCAGGAGTGATGCCGTGGCCACGATCAGCATGATGGCAGCGGTCGTCAGCACCGTCTCCCTCACCGCAGCGATGAAGCCCCGCAGTGTCAGAGAACGCTGCACCAGCCCGACGAGCAGAATGTACATGGCCGCCACGGCTGCGGCCTCGGTCGGCGTGAAGAATCCACCGAGGATGCCCCCGAGGATGACGATCGGCGTCAGCATCGGCAGGATCACGCCCTTGATCGACGCCACCACCTTCTGCTTGTCGAATTCGCTTCGCACGATCTTCGGGTTGCGCGCCACCAGGATCGAAACCACGATCACCAGCCCGGCTGTCATCAGCAGCGCGGGGATCACGGATGCGGCGAAAAGCGCACCCGTCGACACCGCGGCGAGTCCTGCGAAGATCACGGCGGGGATCGACGGGGGCATCACGGGCGCGATGAGTGCCGACGATGCCGTCACTCCCGTGGCGAACCGTCGTCCATACCCGTTGCGGATCATCTGCGGGATCAGGATCTTGCCCAGAGCGGCCGAATCCGCCACCGCGGAGCCGCTCATCCAGCTGAAGCCCAGACTTGTGCCCACTGCTACGTACCCGAGCGATCCGCGCAGTCGCGCGAGGACGGCCAGCGCGAACTGGAAGAGTCGGTCCGCGATGCCGGCATGGTTCGCCAGGGCGCCCAGGAACACGAACAGCGGCACGGCCAGCAACGGAAAACTGTTGGCCGCGTTGAACACCTCCCGCAGTCCGTTGCCCACCGACTGACCCGCCAGCCACATGTAGACGACCGAAGGGCCGAGAAATGCCAGCGCCACCGGGACGCGGATGATCAGCAGCACCGCGATCGCGATGCCCAGCAGTGCGAGCGTCATGCCAGTACCGCCTCATCGTCGTCGACGTCCGCGAGAATCGGGCCGGTCAGCGCGATTCGGATCGCCTGGATCAGGCCCCGGATCACAGCTGAGATCAGCCCGACCAGGATCGGCACGTATGCCCAGGACATCGGAATGCGAAGCACCGACGACGTGATGACGCCCTGCGTCTGGATCAGGTGCACGGCCTCCACCACCAGCAGCACGGCGATGCTGACGGACAGCAGCATCGCGACCACCTGGATCACTCTCACCACGAGCTGGTTCTTCAGACTGTCAAGAATTTCGAGCGTGATGTGACCGCCCGTTGTGATGAGGACGCCCATCACCGAGAACGTCAACCAGGCCAGGCAGAACTGCGAGATCTCTCCTGTCCACGCAACCTGCGGGATCGGGAGATAGCGCTGTAGCGCTTGGAAGAACACGAGCACGGCGATGAACAGAAGGCACACCGCGCCGATCGTGATCTCGAGCACCGTGAGCACTCCGACGAGACGCCGCCACACGGGAGCGGCCCTGAGAACTGTGAAATCAGACATGGGACTTCCTTGTCGATCCATGGATGGATAAGAACTCGAGCGTGTCTTCTATTGCGGCTCGAAATGCAATTCGTTGCTACCCTTCATAAACGCCAGGGCGTTTCGCCTTCACCGTGCAGGAGAGGAAATAGGTCTTTCCCTCTGAAGCACGAAGGGAATCACTCAGATGTCCCCTTCGTCGATATGCACGGCAAGATCGAGTACCGTGCTCGATGAGTATCCGGAAATCGCTTCCGTGACGACGGACCGAGAGGTCGCTTCGACGAGGATCAAGGCCGTCGGGGCCGGGTTCGCGCTGTCTGCCCTCAGATCCGTCTCGGCCGTGCGGTAGCTCTCGGTGACAGCGGTGTTCTTTGCGCAATGAACGCCGCACACACCCTCTCGATCGAGCAGCGAGAGGGCGGTCTCGGACTCGTGGTCAAACGTCTCTTGACTCAGATCGACCGTGACCACACCGAGCGCTGCCCCCACTCCGAGCCCGACAGAGTGCGTGACGTCGTACGCCGATCTCACGAAGTCACGGAACGAGGGTTGAACTCGCTGAGTCCACGCGGTCGGCGCGTTGAGGCGTTCGAGGTAGGCGGGTGACGCGAAGGAGTCGCTGCTCCGTCCCACATACAGCGTCAGATAAACCGGCTGCTCCGCGGTGTCATCGACGTAGCGACGCCCCGTTCGGAATCCTTCGATCCCCACTCGTTCCGGCAGGTGCTCACGCGTGTGCCAGTCGTTGTATTCCAGGTCCATCTCCGGCGTGACCCTGTGCCAGATCGCCAGCAGGCCCTCTCCATGAAGCGGCATCAATATTCTCCCGTTCTGTCTTTCACGCAGGAATGAGCGCGACTTTTCCTACGTCGCTTCCCTCGGCGACGAGGCGCAGGGCCGTCTCGAATTCCTCGAGCGGGAAGCGATGCGTGATGATGCCTGCCACCTCTGTCTGGATCCGCGGGAGAACCCGCATCATCTGGATCCACGACGATTCGTTGTATCCGCGGGATCCGATGAGCTCGAGCTCCTTGAGAACGATCGGCGTCGTCAGGAGATCAGCAGGTGAGTGCGCCAGCCCGATGAGCGCAATTCGAGCGCCCCCTCGAGCGGATGCGACGGCCTGCGCCGGCACCGTGTGATTTCCGCTCGTCTCGAAGACGAGATCGACCCCATCGAATGTGTTGTCTCGGACGACCTGCACCGGGTCGACGGAGGTCACATCGATTGGAATCCCGCCCAACGCCGCGGCGCTCTTCAGCCGCGAAGCATCCGGATCTGCGACGTAGACCGCGCCGACTCCGGCGTCCAGCGCCAGCACCAGGGTCAGCAAGCCGATCGGTCCCGCGCCGAAGATGAGAACCGTCTCACCCGGCACCGGCCTCGCCCGTTCCTGTACCGCGTGCGTCGCAACAGCGAGCGGTTCGAGCACCGGGAGGACCGACAGGTCGACACCCGGGGGCAGTTCGAAGAGGTTCTCCTCAGGAACCGACACGAACTCCGCCCAGCCGCCGTTGACCCGGGCGCCGATGAGAGTTCGATCCCGACACAGCGTCGGTCGCCCCGCGTAGCAGTACACACAACGCCGGCATGCCACCTGAGGGTTTATGCCGACCACGGCGCCCTCGGACACGAGAGCGCCGGCGGTCATCACTGTGCCCGAGAATTCGTGCCCCAGTACCAGCGGAAATTTCGGCGCATACTGGGCGACTACTTCTTCGCGCCATTTCCAGAGAGAAATGTCAGTTCCGCAGATACCGGCTTCGCCGACGTGAATCAATACTTCACCCGCAGCCGGCTTCGGCGCGGGAATCTCTATCAATTCAAGAGCGCCGCTTTCGGGGCGCAGTTTTGCTACGGCTTTCATGAGAATCCTGACTGAATCGCTGATGTCTTCTTCGATTCTCAGTCCGAATTGCCGCGCCGTCTAATACCCATATGGGGCACGCTATACTCAAGTCGTATAGCAGGGAGGCTGGAGTGGAACTCCGAAGGATCCGCTACTTCATCGCCGTCGCAGAGGAACTGAACTTCAGCAGGGCCGCCGAGCGCCTTCACATCGCGCAACCGCCGCTGAGCACTCAGATCAAGCAACTCGAGCAAGAGCTGGGCGTGACGCTCTTCGAGAGAACATCGCGAGGCGTGCTTCTCACGCATGCCGGCCAGACGCTGCTCGCGGACGCCCGACGGATCGTGCCCCAGCTCGACCACGCATTCGACGTCACTCGCCGCGCCGGTCACGGCCCGACCGAACGGCTGACCATCGGATTCATCCCTTCGGCGATGAATGTGGAGCTTCCGCGCCTCCTGCGCTCCTACTCCGACACCCATCCGAACGTCTCGGTCTTCCTCCGCGAGCTGCCATCCCACAGCGTTCTGCAAGGTCTGGTGTCGAATGAGCTGGATCTTGGGCTGATCTACCTTCCGTTGGATGACGCGGCGATCGAGACGAAGCCGCTGCGCCGCGAACGCATCGTGCTGGCCGTTCCTGACTTCCACCACCTCGCCGCTCGGAGTTCAGCCGCCCTCACGGAAATCGCCTCCGAACCGCTGGTCTCACCGGATCGCGATCAGGTCTCCGGCCTTCACGACACCGTCTTGAAGGCCTGCCGAAACGCGGGCTTCGAACCACGGACCGTGCATTCCGACGTATGGCTCCAACAGACGATGCTCGGCCTCGTGGCCGGCGGACTCGGTGTCGCGCTCGTTCCGGACAGTGCCATCAACCTCGGGCGCCGCGGCGTCGTCTTTCTCCCCCTGCGCGATGTCGGAATCGAGGTCGAGCTCGGATTCGCCTGGCAGCGCGGACACCTGGGGTCCGCGGCAGCGAGCTTCGCCGCCTGACGGGCACTCCACAGAGGTCTCAGCGCCGGAATGTGATGTGAGCGGTTCCAGGGATCCGGCTTCCCGCGAAATGGCGGATTCGTACACCGCGGGACGATCAGAGCGTTCGCGTCCCCGGCAACAGGTACCGCGCGCCGCGCTTCTCGCCATGCAATTCGAGCACCCACCGGTCGCGCATCTTCTGGAGCAGATGGCTTATGATCAACCACGTTTGTTGTCATTTCTAATCATAACTATGCATACGCGGGCGGCTCGGCCGTGAGGCCCCGTCGACTACCCACCGCTGCGTGACGCGTCCGCCAACCGACCGCCAACTCGGTGGCTCTTCTTCGCCGCACCACCAAATGCACCTCAGGCGCGCCTTCACCGAGAACTTGTCAGGGTTACGCGGATCCGCGTTGACGTTTCCAACCATCGAGCGGCGACGAGTGGGTGCGTGTCAAACAGTGGGAGCGCCTTACTAGCCATCGGCTTGAACGCTACCGGATCCCGTACGGCGGCATGGAGCCTTGCTAGTTGGCAGTACTGCCATATGACTGCCAACTAGCAATGGATTTTGCCAAGTTCAGCTGGAACCTACACCTAGTTGAAGTCCCCACCCGGAGCCATATCCGCGAAGCGCGAGTAGTGGCCCTGGAACGCCACGTTGATCGTCGCGGTCGGGCCGTTACGGTGCTTGGCGACGATGAGGTCGGCCTCGCCGGGACGCACGTCCTTGTCGTAGACGGAGTCGCGGTGCAACAGGATCACCATGTCGGCATCCTGCTCGATCGAGCCCGACTCGCGAAGATCGCTGATCTGCGGCTTCTTGTCCTGACGAGCCTCTGAACCACGGTTCAGCTGCGACAGCGCGATGACCGGAACCTGCAGCTCCTTGGCCAGCAGCTTGAGCGCACGAGAGAACTCCGAGACCTCCTGCTGACGCGACTCGACGCGCTTGCCGCTCGTCATCAGCTGCAGGTAGTCGATCACGACCATCTTGAGGCCCGCGCGCTGCTTGAGCCGGCGGCACTTCGCGCGGATCTCGACGAGCGTCATGTTCGGGCTGTCGTCGATGTACAGCGGCGCGTCGTTGATGCGGCCACGCGTCGAAGCGACCGTCGTCCAGTCGCGCGGGTCGAGCGTTCCCTTGCGCATGTGCTGCAGCGGAATGGCGCCCTCTGCACTGAGCAGACGCATCGCGATCTCGCTCTTGCCCATCTCGAGCGAGAAGAAGATCGCGGGCTGGTTGTGGCCGATCGCGGCGGCCCTGGCGAAATCCAGAGCCAGCGTTGACTTGCCCATGGCCGGTCGTGCGGCGACGACGATCATCTGACCACCGTGCAGACCGTTGGTGAGCTCGTCCAGCTCTTTGAATCCGGTGGGCACGCCGGTCATCGAGCCATCGCGGCCGCTTGCTGCCTCGATCTCCTCGACCGCGGCATCCACGGCGACGGTCAGCGGGACGTAGTCCTCGGCTGTTTCGGTACCGGTGACCGAGTAGATCTCGGCCTGGGCGTTGTTGACGATGTCGGTGGCGTCGCCCTGGCCGTCGTAGCCGAGTTGCACGATGCGCGTGCCGGCATCGACCAGGCGACGCAGGATCGAACGCTCCGACACGATGCTCGCGTAGTACCCCGCGTTCGCCGCCGTGGGGACGATCGAGGTCAGGGTGTGAAGGTAGTCGGCGCCACCTGCACGGCCGAGTTCGCCGGTCTTGATCAGTTCGTCGGTTACGGCGACGACGTCCGTCGGCTCGCCGTGCGAATACAGCGACAGGATCGCCTCGAAGATGAGCTCGTGCTTGGGGATGTAGAAGTCGGCGCCCTTGAGCGTCTCGATCACGTCGGCCACGGCGTCCTTCGACAGGAGCATGCCGCCGAGGGCACTCTGTTCTGCGAGGAGGTCGTGCGGCGGGGTGCGTTCTGGCTTGCGCTGCCCTCCGAGTCGCTCCTCCGAGATGTCGGCTATCGACACGGGGCTCCCTTCGGTGCGGCTGGCTGGTGTTACGGCAAGGGATGCTGCGTTCCCCGGCCAGGCGACCACGGAGTGTTCCGCGGCCACTGCGAGCGAACCACACACCACCGACATCTCGTCGCTCGTCCACGCTAAGAGCGGAGTTTTCCCCATGCAACACGGCCTGTGGATAACTCTGTGGAGAGGGTGCGAACAACTTCGGAGTGTCTGTGCAGAACGGGTGTGGATAACCCTGTGGCGCGCTTTCATGTTGGACTTTTATTTGTGCCCTTACCTGCGATTTCCCTTTTCCCCACCCTGTGGATGGCAACCTGCTTAAATCAGTGATTGAAGGTTTCCCCTGCCGCTGCGGGGTGTGTACAACTTGGGGAGAAGTCAAGAGGGAATTTTCTCGGGCGCGTCCGACCCCTGTACACCCCCTGATGGCGTCCATCAAGGCCCCTGGACAAGCCTCGAAACCATGGGTATGGTCTCGACAAACACGCGCGGCATGCTGGCGCGACGTTTCCTCAGAGGGGGAGGTGAACGTGAACTCAACAGCAACGCGTCGGCTCTCGACCGGTATCGGCTGGGGCGCGTTCATCGTGCTCGCCTGGGCCGCGCTCACGCTTCTCGTCTCCAGTGGTACTGCGCACGCCGATGAGGATGCGGACGGACCTCTGGACGGCGTGACCTCGCTCATCGGCTCGACTGTCGGCGCCGGTTCTGGCCTCGTCTCCGACGTCGTCAAGGAGACGGTCCCCACCGTCGTCGAGAAGGTGGCACCCGTCGTCACGAAGACGGTTCCGGCAGTCGCCGCCCCCGCGACGAACACGGTCGCCGCGACAGTCCAGGCGATTCCCGTCGTCCGCGACGTGGTCCCGCCGATCGTCACCCCGGTCGCGCAAGCAACCACCGAGACCGTCGCGGAGGTCACTACCCCGCTGACGGATGCCCTCCAGGACTCCCCCGTCGCTCAGCTCACCGAGCCCGTGCTCGAAGTCGTCTCCGACGTGCCCATCGTCGGGCATCTGGTCGATGACCTCGCCCTCCCGGATGCTGTCACCGACATCGCCGGCTCGGTGGATGCCACGACAGCAGCGCTCGGCAGCACTGTAGAAGATGCAGTGCCTCCGGTTCTGGATGCCGTCGAGGCAGTCGTTCCTCCGGCTCCTTCAACGCCGGGAGCGGATACGGGCACGGACGTCGTCGTGGAATCGCCGGTTGTGAACCTGCCGCCGCGCGCGGATGCCGTGACGGACGGGTCGAGAGTCACAGCATCCACCGCCGTGCTCGTCTCATCGTCCGCCTTCGTCGAGCGGTACGCGACACCGGCCTTCGAACAGGCGACGTCCACGGCCGAGCCTGACGCCACCGGTGTGCCCGTCCGACCGACCGGCCCCGCTCACGCACCCCCGGGGATCACCAGCGGTCCATCGTCCTCCTCCTCCGGCTCGCCCGGAGGGTCAGTGGGTGATGCCGCTCGCCTGAGCGACGCATCCGCCGACGCGCTGCACGCCTGGCACCGTGCCCTCGGCGACGTCGACGACGATCTGCCGTGTTCACCGGTCGCCGAGACCGACGCTTCTCCTGACTGATCAGGGTCCGGTCATCCCTCGCGGGTGACAGATGATCGGCGCGCACCCGCGCGCTGTTCCGGATCCATTTCAGTCAGGAGTTGAATCAACATGCGAACCTTCGTGAAGCGCGCCCTCTGGGGCGTCGCGATCGCCGGCGGGATCACCCTGCTCGGCGCAACTGCGGCCAACGCGGCCGAAACCGATGGAGAGGACAGCATCCTCTCCGGAACCCAGGCGCTCATCCCCGTCTCGGTACCCGTCGATGTCACAGGCAACGCGATCTCCTTGCTCGGGACCTCCACAGCGGATGCTCCGGCGCCCGCTGCAGCCCAGCCGGCCCCGGCGCCAGCCGCGTCGACGCCAACGGCTCAGACCAGCGGCGCTGACGGCACAGCATCCGGCACCCAGGCGGTGGTCACCGTCGATGTTCCGGTGACGATCGACAACACCGCGGTGAGCGTGCTCGGCACATCCAGTGCTGACGCCCCAGCCGCACCGGCGAGCAACGAGCCGGCGGCGCCCGCGAGCCCGTCCGTGACGACGTCCGGCACCGACTCGCTGCTCAGCGGAACGCAGGCGCTGCTCGACGTGAACGTGCCGGTGACCGTGGCGGGCAACGCGATCTCCGTCCTCGGCGAGAGCGATGTGGCGGCGGCGAGCGAGTCGCCGGCACCGGTCTCCACGACCCCGGTCGCCTCGGATGCCGCAACTGACGGAACCGACGGTGTCGCCAGCGGCACGCAGGTCGTGGCCCCGGTCACGGCACCGGTGAACGCCACCGGCAACGCGATCTCCATCCTCGGAGAAAGCACCGCGACCGACAACGGTGCGGCCGCAGCGCCGACCACACCGAACACCGGAACCTCGGCCATGCCGAGCACCGGAGGAACCGACGGCGTCGCGAGCGGCACGCAGGCGGTGGCTCCGGTCACCGCACCGGTGAACGCCACCGGCAACGCGATCTCCGTCCTCGGAGAAAGCACCGCAACCGACAACGGTGCGACCGCACCGGCCGGCGAAGCGAGCGGCACGGCGCCGGCCACTGACGGAACCGACGGCGTCGCAAGCGGCACGCAGGTCGCAGCTCCGGTCACCGCACCGGTCACAGTGAACGGCAACGCCATCTCTGCGCTGGGCTCCAGTGCGGCGACAGGTATGACGGCTCCGATGACCGGCGGCACCGGCGGCGGTGACGGCATGCTCACCGGCGGTGCGGACTCGATCCTCGGTGGATCGCAGGTGGCACTGCCGATCTCGATTCCGATCACGATCGGCGGCAACGCCGTGGGTGTGATCGGCGACTCGACGGTCGACGTGCCAGCGGTCGACCCGGGAACGGATCCGGGCACCGACCCGGGCACAGACCCCGGAACCGATCCTGGAACCGAGCCCGGCACTGAGCCCGGGACTGATCCCGGAACGACTCCGGGCGCGAACCCCGGCACCGCCCCCGCCCCCAGCGGGCAGGGTGGCAATCTCGCAACAGCAGACGGCGACATGCTCGCGATGACCGGTTCGGACCTCCCGGTCCTTCCGGCCCTGCTCGCCGCGATGATGCTGCTCATCGGAGCCGGACTGCTGCGACGTCACGTCATCGGCTGATCCCCATCAGCGGGTGACGATCGTCCGTCCCCAGCGGACGCACGTCGCGCACAAAAGACGGATGCCCCGGGGTCCGAAGACCTCGGGGCATCCGTCGAGCCGTGCTGCTTACTTGGCGGCGACGACCTGAAGGGTGATGACGGCGACGACGTCCTCGTGCAGACGCACGGTGGCCTCGTGGTCACCCGTCGACTTGATCGGCGCGGTGATGGTCACCTTGCGCTTGTCGATCGTGCCCAGGCCTGCGGCCTCGACAGCGTCGGCGACGTGCTCGGTCTTGACCGAGCCGAACAGGCGTCCACCGTTGCCGGCCTTGACCGTCAGGCGGACCTTCTGGCCCTCGATCTTGTCCTTGAGTGCCACGGCCTCGTCGCGGTCGTGGATCGCGCGTGCCTTGCGGGCGGCCTGGATCGACTCGACCTGCTTGGCGCCACCACGGGTCCACGCAGTCGCGTAGCCCTGGGGGATGAGGTAGTTACGGGCGTACCCGTTCTTGACCTCGACAACGTCACCGGCGCTTCCGAGCCCGGCAACTTCGTTCGTGAGAATCAGCTTTGCCATTTCCGTACCCCTCAGCGGCCAGCGCCGGCGTAGGGCAGGAGAGCCATCTCGCGTGCGTTCTTGATCGCCTTGGCGATCAGACGCTGCTCCTGCACCGAGACTCCGGTGATACGACGGGCGCGGATCTTTCCACGCTCCGAGATGAACTTGCGAAGGGTCGCGACGTCCTTGTAGTCAATGACGCCAACCCGGATCGACTTCGCGGGAGCGGTGGGCTTGCCACCCTTCCGCGGCTTGCGGCGGTCGCCGCTCGACTTTCCAGCCATGGTTTTTCCTTAGTGAATGAGCGGATGCCGTGGCATCCAGAAGTTGTTTAGAAAGGCGTGTCGTCGCCGAAGCTGCCCGGAGTGCTCCAGGCATCTGCACTGGTCGACGAGCCGGGCGTTGACCACGGCTCCTCCGACACCTGCTGCTGCTGAGCCGGACGCTGTCCGCCGCTGCCACCTGCGCCGCCGGAAGCAGCGCGCGTGACCTGAGCGGTCGCGTAACGCAGCGACGGGCCGATCTCGTCGACCTCGAGCTCGATGGCCGTGCGGTTGTTGCCCTCACGGTCCTGGTAGGAGCGCTGACGCAGGCGGCCCTGCGCGATGACGCGCATGCCCTTGGTCAGTGATCCAGCCACGTGCTCGGCGAACTCGCGCCACACGGACGCACGGAGGAACAGCGCTTCGCCGTCCTTCCACTCGTTCGCCTGACGGTCGAAGGTTCGCGGCGTCGATGCGATGGTGAAGTTCGCCACCGGCAGCCCGTTCTGCGTGTAACGCAGCTCGGGGTCGGCCGTGAGGTTTCCCACCACGGTGATGACGGTTTCGCCGGCCATGAGACTCAGGCCTTCGCAGCCTTGGCGGCCTTGCGGGCAGCCTTCTCTTCGGAACGCTTGGCCTCAGACGCGATCATCGCCTGTGCCTCTTCAGCGCGGAGGACCTTGGTGCGCATGATCTGCTCGTTCAGCTTCAGCTGACGGTCGAGCTCCTGCGTGGCCTCGCTGGTAGCGGTGAAGTTGACGACGGCGTAGATGCCCTCGTTCTTCTTCTGGATCTCGTATGCGAGCCGGCGCTTGCCCCAGACATCGACGTTGTCCACTGAACCGCCATCGTTGGTGATGACCTTCAGGAACTTGTCGAGCGTGGGAGCAACCTGGCGCTCGTCGATCTCAGGGTTCAGAATGACCATGAGTTCGTACTGGTGCGTCACTTACCCACCTCCTTCGGACTTGAACGGCTTCCGAGACTTTCTCGGAAGCAGGAGGGTGTGTGCACGTGCCAGCCCTTCGCGCCGCAGAGTGCGGTTCGGTGGGCAGACAACCACAGCAGTCTACTTCAGATGCGGGCGTGTCGCGAACGGGGCTGTGGAGCCGAGCACTGCGCCGCCGAACTCCAGCGACGGCTCGTCGTCGACCGACAGCGACAGGACGGCCGTCTCGACCACCTCGTGCGCTTCGATCTGCCGCTCGACCTCGCGCAGCCGGCGAGCGACGTCGTGCTCGCGTTCGTCGCCGGAAAGGTCGATCTCGGCGACGATGAACAGCCGGTTCGGGCCGACGTATTCGATGTGCAGGTAGGTGACGCGTTCGATCGCCGGCGCTTCCAGCAGCGCCCGCCCGACGCGCGAGCGCAGCTCGGGCGATGCGCTGGTGCCGACGATGAAAGCGAGATTCCGGCCGATGAGCAGGACGGCCACGATCGCCAGCAGGATGCCGACGAGGATCGAGCCCACCGCATCCCACACCGCCTCGCCCGTCACCTCATGCAGCGCGATGGATCCGCCGGCAAGGACCAGACCGATCAGCGCAGCGGCATCCTCGAAGAACACCGCACGCAGCGTCGTGTCGCTCGTCTGGATCACGAAGTCCCACGTCGACGATCCCCGCTCGCGCGCCAGCCGCCGCGAGCGGACGAGCGCCTGCGTGAACGACGCGCCCTCGAGGACGAATGCGATACCGAGCACGATGTACGCGATCACCGGGCTCTCGACCGGCTCATCGGAGGCCAGCTCCTGGATGCCGTGCATGATCGACACGATCGCGCCGGCGGTGAAGATGCCGAAGGCGGCGATCAGCGACCAGACGAACGCGCTGCGGCCGTAGCCGAGGGGATGGCGCTCATCCTTCTTGCGGCCGCCCTGTCGGTCGGCGATGAGCAGGAAGATCTCGTTGCCGGCATCCGCCCACGAGTGGGCGGCTTCCGCGACCATGGATGCCGAGGATGTGATGATCGCGGCGACCGTCTTGGCGATCGCGACGAGGACGTTGGCGAGGAACGCGATGAGCACCGTCACGCGCCCAGGCTACGCCTGCTGGGGGCGGCGGGTACCGTGGTCGGCATGGAGTGGATCTCGGACCCGACGGCGGCCGCCGGTTGGCTGCGCGATCGCCTCGACGACGACTGGTCGATGCACCACTTCGTTCCGCACGGGTACGAGGCGTATGCGCGGGTGTTCCATCCGGGGTTTGTTCATCGTGCGGCGGATGCTGTCGAGCATCCCGCCACGTGGGCCGACGCGGCGGCGGCCTTCGGCACGACTCTGCATGCACAGGCATCCTGGCAGCACCTGGTCCGCACCCCCTCCGACGGCGACTGGCACTCGCGCATCGCTCCGGACGGTCGCGAGTTCGCAGCTCCTCTGGAGGGCGCACTGGATGCCGGCATCCTGAGTCGCCTCGTCGACCATCTCTCGACGCACACTACGACGCCGGACTCCTGTGTCGCGGCGGCCTGGGAAGGCTGGGGCGGGATGCTCGGGTACACGGGCACCGGGCCGTCTCAAGCATCGCTCTCGTTCAGTGACGACGAGGTTCATCAGCAGGTGCTGCGGCAGAGCTTCCGCAATCCGTTCGAGAACCCGTTTCAGCGCGCGACCTGGCAGCCCGGCGTCCTATCGGACGAGATCTCGAAGGGCGCCCGACTCGAACTGCCCGACCGCGGTCACGTGCTGTTCTCCAGTTCGTTGTCGGACTTCGCTGACCCGGAGTGGCAGAGCCGGGCGCCATGGGGCGATCAACCACTGAGCCTGTTGTGGCCCGCCGACCGCGCGTGGGTCATGGTGAGCGAGATCGACTTCGACTCGACGATCGTGGCCGGATCGCACGAACTGGTGCGCGCGATCTGCGCAGATGACGGGATCGAGGCGTTGCCGATCCCCGAGGGCTCGTCGCTCCACTGGGACTCCGACGAGATCAACCGCTGAGCTGGCGTTCCCTGTTCCTCCCAGCGAAGAAGGATTTCGCGGGTCCGGATGCTCCGGAAGCCGAGAGATCCTTCTCCCATCGGGCGCGTAGCGCCCAGCACCGCCTGGGCTCAGCGGCGGACGGGGTCCTTCTGCGGACGCGGCTCGAGCGTGTAGTCCGTCGTGATGTCTGCCCAGGTGTCCTCGCCCGCACGGCCGCGCGCACGGCGCATCCCGAGGATGCCGTCGACCAGCGGTGCTCCGATGCCGAGCGCGAGAGTGCCGGCGACCGAGCGGTCCTCCGAGCCCAGCACGCTCTTGCGGTGCCACGCCGCCCGCAGTGCACCGCCGCGTCCGGTGGGCACGACCTTCGCCGGCAGCGCCCCGCCGCGGCGGAGGGTGACGAGTTCCTGAACGCGGCTCCACCAGTCCGACTCATGCGGGGCATGGAAGTAGTTGTCGTGCATCCAATCGGCCTCGGGATGCCGGAACCGCCGCGCGACGACGTCGTCGGCGCCGCCGAGCAGACCGCTGCCCACGAACACCGTGTTCAGGAGCGACTTCTCGACCCCGAACGTGTTGAGGGCGATGACCGGGATGCCGCGCGCGATCGCCTCGACGGCCGCGGTCGAGCTGACCGTGACCAGTCCCTCGGCACGGGAGAGCGCAAGAGCCATCGGCTCGTACGAGAAGACGAGGTTCGCCGGCCGATTCGCCAGCAACTCGGCGTAGGCATCGCGCTCGAGGTGCGTCTCGGCCTCTCCTGGCCGCGACCGAAGTTTGACGACCACGCGCCGGTTCGGTCTGGCCGCTGCCGCCCGGCGCAGGATGTCGACGAGCGCCTCGCGCTCATGGCGCTCCGCGGGGACGAGTGCCTGGGCGGCGAAGATCAGATCGGTGCCTCGGCGCTCGCGCTCGGCGACTGCAAGACCGCCGCGCGGCATCCGCTGATCGCGATCCGAGGCACCGGAGCCGACGGCATCCACGGCTCCCGCGCGCGAACGGGAGAGAGCGCTCGCCGTTGACGCGGTGCGCGCGTACGGCAGGGTCGCGAGGGCCGTCGGAACGACGATGCCGAGCCGATCGGCCAGAGCCTCGAAGGCCCGGATCTCACGGTGCGAGTGCAGCACGAGCAGATCGGATTCGCGACGGTACTCGAGCGCACCGCGCAAGGCCGGGATCGACATCCCCGGCAGTCCGCTCACGACCACCGGTCGTTGCGGAAGACGGTCGATCACCCGTGCTATCAGCCGCACGAAGTGCCCGCGGCCGGCGAGCACGACGACATCGGGCAGGTGCCCCTGCAGCCAGCCGCGAACCTCGTCGAAGCCGAGCCTCGTGACCGATTCACCGCCGAAGCTCGTGCCGGCGAGGGCCATGTGCTCCTGCTCGCGGCTGACCGTGAGCGGCGTGCGCACGAGCAGCATGTGACGGCGGATGCCAGGCACGGCGTCCAGCAACGACGCCGACCACTTCACGAAGGAGTCGGCATCGCCGATCGCCACGACTCGAAGTTCGGAAGTGCGCAGCTCTGCGTTCATGAGCTCAGGCGCCCACCCGCCGCAGCTTCGCCATCGGCGCCTGTTCACCGGGGAAGACGCGCTTGAAGCCGTCGCCGAGCGCGGTCTCGATGATGCGGATGTCGCGCACGAGGTGCTCGAGCCCGCCGGGCTCGAGCGAAGCCGCGTGGTCGGAGCCCCACATCGTGCGGTCGAGCGTGATGTGCCGTTCGACGGCGACGGCACCCAGCGCCACCGCTGCGAGCGAGATCTGCAACCCTCGCTCGTGACCGGAGTATCCGATCGGCACGCCGGCGAACCTGTCACGCAGCGTGGAGATCATGCGGATGTTCGCCTCGTCGGGCTCCATCGGATATGTCGACGTCGCGTGCATGAGGATGACGCGATCGGTGTTCAGGACGTCCATCGCGCGATCGATCTGATCCATCGTCGACATGCCCGTCGAGAGGATGATCGGCTTGCCCGTCTCGCGAAGAGCCTCGAGGAGCTCGGTGTCGGTGAGGGATGCCGAAGCCACCTTGTGCGCGACGACGTTCAGCTCTTCGAGGAACTCGACGCTCGGCACGTCCCACGGCGAGGCGAACCAGTCGAGTCCGCGCATCGTGGCGTAATCGCCGACCTCGATGTACTCGTCGCGCCCGAACTCCACGCGGCGGCGGTAGTCCAGATAACTCATCGTGCCCCACGGCGTCTCCCGCTGGACGTCGCGCATGTGCTCCGGTGTCGCGATCTCGGGCGTGCGCTTCTGGAACTTCACGGCGTTCGCGCCCGCGTTCGCCGCGACGTCGATGAGACGCTTCGCGATCTCCACGTCGCCGTTGTGGTTCAGGCCGATCTCCGCGATGACATAGGCCGGGCGGCCCCCGCCGATCACGTGTGAGCCGATGCTGACGGTCATGTCGCCTCCTGTCGTACGGCCTGAGGCCGGAAATGCCCCATTTCTCCTGGGTACGCCCCGACTTTGAACGGCGCGAGACGCGGAGGTTACCGGGGCCGGTCGGCGAGCAGAACGCGCTCGATGAGCTCGCGCACCGCCCCATCGCCGCCGCCGTGCGACAGGACGACGCGGGCGGCAGCGCGCACCTCCGGGCGGGCGTCGGCGACGGCGATCGGCCAGCCCACGATGGCCATCGCCCCGAGATCGTTGACGTCGTTGCCGAGATAGGCGATGTCGTCGAGCGCGATGCCCTGCTCGCCCGCCCACTCGGAGAGCGCTGCTGCCTTGTCGTCGATCGCCTGCAGAACGGGAACCCGCAGCTTGCGCCCTCGAGCGCCGACGACCGAGTTCGTCTCGGTCGAGATGATGAGCATCGGGATGCCGGTCCGGCGCAGCCGCGAGACGCCCATGCCGTCCGCGCGGCTGACCCGGACGAACTCGCGCCCCTCGCTGTCGACGAAGGCGGTGTCGTCGGTGTGGACGCCGTCGAAGTCCGTGACGATCGCTTTCGCAGGGATCGACTCCGGCTGGGCTGCATCGACGGACGGCTCATCGAGTGCGGCGATGGCGGATGCCACAGCGAGCTGCTGTTCGTCGTCGATCTCGATCGCGGTGCGCTCCGGTACCTCGACGATGCCGATGCGTCCGAAGAAGCGGTGCCCCGCCGCGCGGAACCCTGCCGCTGTGAAGGCGTAGAACGCTCCGGTCTCGAGGTAGTGCGGCTCGCGATCCTGCCGCCGCGGGCGGTGTTCGGCGTCGTGGTTGATCGCCTCGGCATGTCCGTGCTCGTCGCGACGCCACAGGAACCCGTAGGTCTCGAACGCGGAGAAGACGCTGTCGTATCGGTCTTCACGGATATGCGAGACCGCCTCGTCGATCCCGGCTGAGGGGATGAACGGCGAGGTCGCCTGCACGAAGACCACCGTGCCGACGGTCTCACCGTCGGCTTCGAGCGCGTCGATCGCGTGCAGCAGCGCGCTCTCGGAGGATGCCTCGTCGCCCGCGAGGCCCGCAGGGCGCTGGACGACCATCGCGCCCGCTGCGGTGCTCGCCGCGGAGATCTCGGCATCATCGGTCGTGACGACGACGAGATCGATCCTGGATGCCGCGGCCGCCGCCCGCACGGCGCGCTCGACGAGCGGCACTCCGCCGACCAGACGGAGGTTCTTGCGCGGAACGCCCTTCGACCCCCCGCGCGCGGGGATGATCGCGACCGTGAGTGCGTGCGTCATAGCCCGCGCACCGCCTTCCATGCTCGGGCTGCGCGACGACGCGCGCCATGGATCGTCAGGCGCAGCTCCTCGACGCGACCCACTCCCCCGGCCGAGCGCAGCATGCGTCGGGGCAGGCTCTCGACCGGAGCACCGGGCAGTCGCAGCTTTGCCAGCCGCGCCGGGTCGAAGTACCGGTCGCGCTCGATCTGCGGCATCGAACGAAGCAGTTCCTCGGCGCGGGGACGCAGGGATGCCGCGATCTTCGGCTGCATCGCGTAGCCGACCGCGTCGGTCAGCTGCTGCAGTCGCTCAGGGTCGGCGTAGGGCGAATCCGAGCGAGTGAGCGCGTCGACGATCGTCGTCGGCACGCGGTTGCTGTTCTCGAAGGGACTCAGACCGCGCAGCATCCGGCGCGTTCCTACCGAGGCGATCGGCCGTCCGTACAGAGCGCGGATGGTCGGCAGGGCGGTGGAGAACCCGGCGACGACCCCGACGGCATCCAATCGCTCAGCGACGATCTCGGCCGGCACCGGCCCGCGGTAGACGACGAAGTCGAGGCCATGGCTCTCCGCGCGCTCGCGCACCGCGTCGGTGAGCGCGGGCGGCGCCGACGGGTGCGGCTTGAACACGATGCGGGCGGGCTTCCACTGCAGCGCCGCGTCGATCATGTCCTGCTGCATCCCGACTTCCTCGTCGGACGAGACGAGGCCGAGGGCTGCGAGATACTGCCCGAGCACGAGCGCGGTGCCTCGTTCATCAGACGGCGTGCCGTCGGCGAGCGCGTCGAGCTCGGGGTCGGATCCCCCGGTCTCAGCGAGTGCGGTCTCCTCAAGTGCTGCGGCGAAGCGAGCGGCCGGCACCGGCGTCCGCGCGGCCCCCGATTCCCGGAACACGAGCGGTTCGACGCCGGGGACGACGTCGGCGTAGACCACGCGACCGATGCGCGCGACGACAGTACGGGGCAGCTGCACGCGGATCGGCGAATACGTCATGAGTCCGTCGCCGATGATCGTCAGGCGCGCGTTCGGGAACAGCGCCATCAACGTGCTGGCCGGCGCGACCTGCGGACTCTGCACGCACAGTTCGAGGTCGTCGTCGAGGTTCCATGCGCGCTCGAGCAGGCGGCGGAGGACCGGGAACTCGTCGGCGGGAGGTGCCCAGGAGCTCGGATGCCGCGGCTGCAGCAGCGCGTCGAGCGACTCGACCCGATCGAACCGGACGCGCAGTGAAGCCAGCCCGGCGTGGGCGTCGATGCCGACCGTCGTCTCCGGCACCCGAGCGGAGTTGAACGGCACGAGAACCCGCTCGCCGCTGCCCCACTGCCCGTCGCCCCCGAACAGCCCCTCGTCGATGGCGGCGGCCGCGGTGGTCAGGCCGTAGGCGCTGTGCAGCGCGAACAGGACGGTCACGTCGTGCGCCCCGCCTTCCGCAGCGATCGCGCCAGCACCCGGCGGCGCGATCCGTCGAGTCGCTGCAGGGCGCGCGCGGCGTCGTCGGCGGGAAGGGTCGCGAGCAGGCCCCGGATGCTGCGGCGCATGTCACGGCGGAGCCCGGCGTCCATGCGCCGCGAGCGCACCATGTGGTGCGAGCTCAGGGCCAGGACCGTCTGCACCGCTTTGGGGAGGAAGCGCTCGGCCTCGGCATCCGCCCGCACGATCTCGAGCACCTGCGCCATGGCGCGCGCGAAGTCGAGCTGGCGGCGATCGTGCACCTGGGTGAGCGAGGTCGCGACCCCGCGGCGATACAGCAGCGCCGGGGCGTCGACGACCGCGAAGCGCCGAGCCTGCAGGTGCAGCCGCCAGATCCACGGCCGGTCCTCGGCGGTGAACAGCCCGTCGGGGAAGGCGGCCAGCCCGTCGTCGATCACGCGGCGGTGGAGGATGCCGGCCCACGCGAACGGGTAGTCGACCATGGTCTTGTCGTCGGCGGGGAGGATCGCCTCGCGGGGAGAGGCGACGACGCCTCGCCACGGGTGCGGCGCCCGGACGAGGGTGCGGTCCTGGCCCGTCACGCGAACGTGGTCGGTGCGCAGGAAGTCGCAGTCCAGCTCGTGCAGCTTCTCGGTGAGCACCTGCAGGCGCTGCGGCTGCATCCAGTCGTCGCCGTCGATGAAGCAGAAGGCGTCGCCCTCGACACGGGCGAGGCCCTGGTTGCGAGCCGTGGCGAGACCGCTGGGCGACGCGTTTACGAGCACCTCGGCGTGGGCGAACCGCTCGGCGTACGCACGCATGATGTCGCCTGTCCCGTCGCTGGAGCCGTCGTCGATCGCGACGAGCTTGAGGGCAGAGGTGTCTTCGAACTGGCGCAGCAGCGTCTCGAGCGTGGTGCCGATGTACGGTGCGGCATCCTTGGCGGGGAGGATCGCGGTGACCTGTGCGCTGCGCATGGATTCGGATGCTGGCATCCGCACGTTAACGCCTGGTGACTTGCCCCACCCTCGGCGTCAGGCGGTGGGCGCGAGCCCGAAGTAGGCGAGCTCCGCATCGTTGAGCATCCGGGAGCGGATGAGGAACCGCATTCCCGTCGGCCCCTCGACCGAGAAGCCCGCTCCCCTGCCGGGTACGACGTCGATCGTGAGGTGCGTGTACTTCCAGTACTCGAACTGCGACTCGGACATGTACACCTCGATGGGCGCGTCGAGCCCGGCATCGATCGTGCCGAGGAGCACGTCGCTCGGTCCGGTCAGGAACATCCCGACCGGGTAGCACATGGGCGATGATCCGTCGCAGCATCCACCGGACTGGTGGAACATGAGGGGGCCGTGCTGCGCTGTGAGATCCCGGAGCAGGGATGCCGCGGCATCCGTGACCGCGACCCGCTGATAAGTGCCGATGCTGACCATGTCATCCTCCTCGCGTGGTCTCGGGCGGGCGCCAGCGGCGGCACCCGCCCGAAGTCGTGGCGGATCAGAAGAAGCCCATCGGGCCTTCGGCGTACGAGACGAGGAGGTTCTTCGTCTGCTGGTAGTGGTCGAGCATCATCTTGTGGTTCTCGCGACCGACGCCGGACTGCTTGTACCCGCCGAAAGCGGCGTGCGCCGGGTACTGGTGGTAGGTGTTGGTCCAGACGCGGCCGGCCTCGATCGCGCGGCCCGCACGGTACGCGGTGTCTCCACTGCGACTCCAGACGCCGGCACCGAGACCGTACAGCGTATCGTTCGCGATCGAGATCGCGTCGTCGAATCCGTCGAAGCTCGTCACCGACAGCACCGGTCCGAAGATCTCCTCCTGGAAGATGCGCATGTCGTTGGTGCCCTCGAAGACGGTGGGGGCGACGTAGAAGCCGTCGGTCAGGTCGCCGCCGAGGTCGACGCGCTCCCCGCCGGTGAGGAGTCTGGCACCGCCCTGCTTGCCGATGTCGATGTAGCTGAGGATCTTCTCCAGCTGGTCGTTCGATGCCTGCGCGCCGATCATCGTCGTCCGATCGAGCGGGTTGCCCTGAACGACCTTTCCGACCCGATCGAGGCCGTCGGCCAGGAACCCGTCGTAGATCGAGCGCTGGATCAGCGCCCGCGACGGGCACGTGCACACCTCGCCCTGGTTCAGAGCGAACATCGTGAAGCCCTCGAGAGCCTTGTCGTAGTACGGGTCGTTCGTGGAGCGCGCGACATCCTCGAAGAACACGTTCGGCGACTTGCCTCCGAGTTCGAGCGTGACGGGGATGAGGTTCTGCGAGGCGTACTGCATGATGAGGCGACCGGTGGTGGTCTCGCCTGTGAAAGCGACCTTGCGGATGCGCTTGTGCTGCGCGAGCGGTGCACCCGCCTCGATGCCGAAGCCGTTGACGATGTTCACGACGCCGGCCGGCAGCAGGTCTCCGATGATGTCGAACAGGAACAGCAGGGATGCCGGAGTCTGCTCGGCCGGCTTGATGACGACGCAGTTGCCTGCGGCGAGCGCCGGGGCGAGCTTCCACACGGCCATGAGGATCGGGAAGTTCCACGGGATGATCTGGCCGACCACGCCGAGCGGCTCGTGGAAGTGGTACGCGACCGTGTTCTCGTCGAGCTGGCTGATGCCGCCCTCCTGTGCGCGGAGGACCCCGGCGAAGTAGCGGAAGTGATCGACGGCGAGGGGGATGTCGGCGGCGAGCGTCTCGCGCACCGGCTTGCCGTTCTCCCACGTCTCGGCGACGGCGATGCGCTCGAGGTTCTGCTCGATGCGATCGGCGATCCTGTTGAGGATCACGGAGCGTTCGGCAGGACTCGTCTTGCCCCAACCGGCGAACGCCTTCCAGGCGACGTCGACCGCCCGGTCGATGTCCTCGGTCGTACCGCGCCCGACCTCGGTGAAGGGCTTGCCGTTGACCGGACTGACGTTCTCGAAGTACTGCCCCTTGACGGGATCGACGAACTCTCCGCCGATGTAATGCCCGTAGCGCGGGCGATAGTCCGCGATGGCGCCCGCCGTACCCGGCGCGGCATATGCGGTGGACGCGATCTCTTCGACAATGGTCATGACTGTCTCCTTCGACGGGTCGCAGCGGCGTCGCTGCAGGCTGTGCGTCGACGATAGGACTCCGGACGTTGCACGCCGATGCACAACGTTGCGGATGGTTGCAGTCAGCTGTTCTGCAGCCGCTCGATGCGGGTGACGAGCCCCGCGCGCCGCGGCGAGCGCGCCGGCAGCATCTCGAGGCACAGCTGCAGCACCTCTTCGTCTTCGGCGCCCTCGGGGATGTCGGCGTAGGTCAGCAGCACGTCGATGCTCGCCTCGCTGAGCATCGCCTCACGAAGAACTGCGCGCACCGTGGCGCGGAGCTCCTCGACGCCCGGCGACCTCGACTCGGGAAGCACCGGCCCCGCGTATGTCGTGAGCGCGACCCGGTGCGCACCGCGATTCAGGAGGGCGATCATGTTCTGGGCGTCGGTCTCCAACCCCGCGGTGAGTCGATACGGTCGGGACTCCGGCACCAGTGCGGGCGCCGAACCCTGCAGCGCCTTGCGCAGCCGCACCATCTCCGGGCGCAGCGTGTCGGGGGATGCCCCGTCGCCGTAGACGAGCTCGGCGAGCCGTTCGGCCGAAACGCCGTGGGGGTGCACGGCGAGCATGAGCAGGATCTCCGCATGCCGCGCGCTGAGTTCGAGGGCGGCACCCGCTCCTGCCGTCTCGAGCCGTGCCCGATCCCTCCCGAGCACGCGCAACGTCGCACGCATCGGCGAGGTGTGCTTCGCCGCGGGTCGTGCCGACGCGGCTCGTGCCGACGGCGATCGTGTCGGAGTCGCACGTGCCCGAAGCCGGCCGACGAGCAGTTCTGATTCGACAGCGCGGGCTGTGGCATCCACGAGCAGGCGGGCCTGCGGTGTAGTCACCTCGGGCCCGCCGGTGACATCGATGACACCGAGGATCCGCCGCGTCTCGGGGTCGAACACCGGAGCAGCGGTGCACGACCAGGGGTGCACGAGACGGTTGTAGTGCTCAGCCTGGTGGATCTGCACCGATTCGCCGAGCGCCAGAGCGGTGCCGGGCGCAGACGTGCCGACGGCATCCTCTGACCAGTTCGCGCCCGCGACGAAACCCATCTCGCCGGTCATCACCCTGGTGTGCAGATCGCCCTCGACCCACAGCAGGCGCCCGGCGTGGTCTCCGACCGCCACGATCACCCCGGACTCCGCCGGATCCCCCGGCAGCAGCAGTGAACGGATCATCTCCATGACCCCGGCGAGCGGATGCTCGAGTCGATAGTGCTCCAGGTCCTCTGCGGTGAGCGCGAGCGGAGGCAGACCATCCGCGCCGACCTTCTGCCGCCGTGACCGCTCCCACGAATCGCGGACGAGCGGCCGCACCTGTTCGAGACGCCGGTCGTCGAGGTTGCCGGCGACGAGCTCTTCGTGTGCGCGCTCGATGATCAGCCGGGATGTCTCGGGTGAGACACCACGCGATGCGGACCACGGCGATGACACGAGTCTCCGATCGTCCATGACTCGATCTCTGATCGTCCTCGAGCAGAGTTTCGTCCAGTGTAAGCGCCGCATGGCGTGCAGTGCGGGGCCGGCGGCTACCGTTGAGGCGTGACAACGCCCGCACCGGTCTCCTTCGACGCCCGACCGCTCACCGAGCCCGTCGATCCGAAGGACGTCAGCGCGTTCGTCCGCGAGATGCGGGCACGCGGGGCCGGAGGGTCCGTGGCGAGCACGGTCATCGTGGTCATCGTGGTCGCGATCATGGCCGCCGTCGCGCTGCCGATGGTCGCGGTCGGCATCTCCGCCGGCATCCGGAGCGGATCGGCCATCATCGGTCTGCCGTTCCTGTTCTTCTTCGTGGTGCTCGTCGCCATCGCCGCGTTCGCCTTCATCGCTCACCGCCGGAGCCGCGTCGCGCGCTTCCGCCTCAGCCGCTTCGCCACGGCGAACGGCATGACGTACCAGGACCAGGTGAATGATCCGCCGCTGCCCGGCATGATCTTCCATCTCGGCCGTTCGCGCAAGGCGACGCAGCTCGTCCGCGGGCACACGCCGCGGTTCGTGGAGTTCGGCAATTACCAGTACACGGTGAAGTCGGGCAAGAATTCCACGACCTACAAGTGGGGCTACGTCGCCGTGAAGCTCGACGTTCCGCTGCCGAACATCGTGCTCGACGCCCTCGGCAACAACGGGTTCGGATCGAACCTGCCTGCTTCCTTCGCCAGGGACCAGCGGCTCTCGCTCGAGGGCGACTTCGACAAGTACTTCACGCTGTACTGCCCCGAGGGTTACGAGCAGGACGCCCTGTACCTCTTCACCCCCGACATCATGGCCCGCTTCATCGACAGCGCAGCTCAGCTCGACGTCGAGATCGTCGACGACTGGCTGTTCCTGTACACCAAGCGGGAGGCCTCGACGCTGGATGCCGCGACCTGGGCCTGGCTGTTCGGCGCCGTCGGCGCGCTGATGACGAAGCTCGATCAGTGGGCGCGGTGGCGCGATGATCGACTGATCCAGGAGCAGGGCCCGACGTACTCATCGGCCTCGGCATCCGCCCCGGGTGCGCCCGCCGGTGTTCCGGATGCCGGGAGCACCGGCGCCGGCACGCACGCGCTGCCGTTCGCGCCCCCGGCCGGGATGCTGACGCCGCCGCCCGGGGTGGCCAGGCAGGGTCGGCGGCTGAAGCGGAGCGGCCGCTGGGTCATGATCCTGATCGTCGTTCTGGTGGGCGTCGGGTGGATGTTCTTGCGCGTGCTCGCGTAGCACCGCCCCGCGTCGCACACCCGCCCGCGAGAAGCGGGGGGCGTCAGGCCGCCCGCACCCAGTCGAGGGTCACAGCATCCAGCGCTTCGACCAGCGCCGCCTCGGCGTCGGAGGCGCGCATGGCGGCGCCGATGCGCTCGGCGTTCGCGCGGTAGGACGCATCGTGCAGGACCTTCTCGACTGCTGCGCGCACACGCTCGTGCCTGACCGTGGTCGCGCGCAGGTTCACCCCGGCACCCGACCATCCGACGCGGGCCGACACCTCGACCTTGTCCTCGGTCTGCCCTGCGACGACGATCGGCACCCCATGGGACAGCGCCTGCTGCACACCGCCGTAGCCGCCGTTCGTGACGAGCACGTCGACGAGCGGCAGCAGCCGGTCGTACGGCAGGTACTCCGCGACGCGTACGTTGATCGGCAGGTCGGACGGGAGCGTGTCGATCGGCCTACCGCCGGTGGACACGACGACGAGAGCGTCAGATGCCGCGAGCGCCGTGATCGTGGGGATCACGAGCTGCGTGAAGTCGGAGTTCGCGATCGTGCCCTGAGTGACGTGGACAACGGGGTGCGACCCGTCGAGGTCGCCCCACCAGTCCGGCAGGTCGCCGGTGTTCGCCGGTCTCGGAGTCAACGGCCCGGCGAACTGCACGGTTCCGGGCAGGTCCGGGCGCGGATACTCGAACTCCGGCACCGTGAACTGCACGTACGCGTCGGCGCGACCGGGCCAGTCGAGCACGAAGCCGCCGAGCAGCTGCCCGGTCTCGCGGACAGCCATGGCGTCGGCCTCCTTCTGCACGCCGCCGAAGATGACACGCTCGGCCATGGTGCGCAGCGCTGCGTTGCGCAGTCGACCGATGGGTCCGGGCATCGGGGTGACGCCGAGGCCGAACGGCGCCGTGTCGCGGCTGCGGGCGCCGAGCGGGAAGATTCCGAGCACGACGACCGGCGGTCTCCGGGTCTTCGGCAGCAACTGGAGCAGCGCGCAGCCGACGAACAGCGGTTCGGTCAGGATCGCGTCGATCTGGCCGCGGGCGATCTCGGCCCGCACAGCGGCGAGCTGCGCGGCGCCGGGACGGATGAACAGGTTGCTCATATCGAAGCGGAGAGCCGCGGGGCCGGTCAGGCCCACGCGCTCGGGGAACGCGGCATCCGCGTCGTCCAGGTCGACGTCGGCGTCGGCCGGCAGTGCGACGAACTGTGCGCCGGTCGCGGTGACGCGTTCGGCGTAGCGGATGCTGGTCAGAAAGCGCACCTCGTCGCCGCGCTCGATGAGGTGACGCGCGATCTGCAGCAGCGGAAGGACGTGGCCGTGCGCCGGTGTGCAGGTGATGAGGTACGTGGACATGGGCTGTTCTTTCCGTAAGGTTGAATGTACTTGGAAAGTATTCATCACCCCGTGAGGAAAGTCAATGGTTTCTGACGCACCGCGTGCGTACCGCTCCGAACTGCGGGCGCAGCAGGCGCTCGAGACGCGACGGCGGATCATCGAAGCATCCGCCCGCCTGTTCGCGACGCGCGGCTACCAGGCGACGACGATCGCGGCGATCGCGCGCGAGGCCGGAGTGTCCGCCGAGACCGTCAAGACCGCGGCGTCGAAGGCCGAGCTGCTCATCTCGGCCTTCGAGGTCACGTTTTCGGGCTCGGAGGGGGCCGACTCGCTGACCGACACCGAGGTTGCGGCTGGCGTCCTGGATGTCCCGGATGCCGGGTTCC